>MDTD01034557.1_pt1 | contig 123307 bp, 83 predicted proteins | sample 811221 | NCBI WGS metagenome assembly MDTD01 (sample SAMN05326646, study PRJNA326480) | marine metagenome | isolation source: seawater | place: Pacific Ocean: South West | collected 2011 | reverse complement strand
CGTGTCGTTGGGACGATCAAGGTACCACTTGTCGAGCTTATCCCTGTTTATCCGCCTTGTTCGGGAAATGAGAGTTGCCAAAACATCGATGTGAGATTGTCTTGTGTCAAGGATGCCTCCGGGCAAGGTTATTGTCGCCACCGTGCGGACGCGCTCCCTGTGTTGAAATTCCCTTTAACATCCAAAGGAAAGACGACCATACGTACTTTTTTGCTTCGCTCAACAGGTGATTTACCTCTTGTTGTCGAGAGTATCGCGTTTCGATCGACGAGCAGTCATGATTTCTTATTTGATCAGACAGGGGTGTCGTTTCCTTTCACACTCCAGGCTGGGCAAGAGAAAGAACTGAGTGTTGCGTATACGCCATCAGATGAGGTCGAGGACAAGGGAACACTCGAAATCAAAAGTAACGCGGCCAATATACCAGTGGCGTCTGTCCTTGTTGAGGCAAGTAGTCGTGGCTGTAATCTCGAAGTGTTGCCTCGAAAGCTGTCGTTTCCAGGGGCTCGTAAGTACCAGGTGACGTTAACAAACCAGGGGAATGAACCTTGCGTTGTACAACAAGTTTTCCTAAAATCGAAGCAAACGAAACCATTTGCCCTTATCCCAACACCTGCTCCAAATCAAGTCATCGGTGCTGGAGGACGTGTTGATTTTCTTGTCGCATTCACTCCTTTTGATAAAAACGAGCACGTCGATGCTATCGTCGTGAAGAGTTCGGACCCAGATGAGCCAGAGATGGAGATCGAGCTGAAGGGTGGACCCACCGCGGACAAAGAGTGTGATCTGCGGGTCTCACCTTCTCAGATTTCCTTTCAAACGGTCCCTGTTGGACGCTCCAAGACCATCAAAGTCAGCGTCTCCAATAAGGGTTGGGGGGATTGCCAGCTCCAATCGCTTACTGTTCAGGGGACGAATCCAGCTGGTCATACAGTGTTTCAACTGGGGACGAAGGTGCAGACGCCTGCTGTGTTGGCAACGGGAAAAGCTCTGCGCCTTGAGGTGCACTACACACCAACACAAGCCGTTGGTTACGAAGGTGAATTAGTTATCAAAGAGAAGAGTCATCCTCTCAGTGTTCCTCTGCGAGGAAATTCCGGGAGTCTTTGTTTGGAAATTGTGCCGGCTCATCTTGATTTTGGTTCGACGAAAGTAGGGTGTGGAACGAGGAAACAGGAAGTTCTTGTGTATCATGTCGGTGCATCTGGGTGTTTGAGTCCTATCACGATCGATAAGCTCAACTATAGCCAGACAACAAGTCGTGAATTTCGTATCAACTCTGCGCCCGTGTTACCCAAAAACCTATACCCTGGGGAGTCGATTAAGGTTGATTTATCCTACAAAGCGAACGATCTTGGTGTGGATACAGGTACATTTGAAGTGCACAACAATGTTCCCGGTCAAGATCCGGTGCTGCTCCCTGTTGTTGGGGAGGGAGTGGACACTGATGCGCAGAGAGATGTGTTCAAACAGCGCAACAAGCCACTCGTTGATATTCTCTTTGTTGTTGATGATTCTGGCTCAATGTCGGGGGATCAGCAAAAACTTGCAAGTAACTTCAAGACATTTATCACGTGGGCGTCCAATTTGAACGTCGATTTTCACATTGGAGTGATCTCGACTGATGTCACGACATGTTCTGGACATCCGTGTCGTTCTGGTCGTCCTCCTGGCTGTTTGCATGGGTCGATCAAGTACATTACACCTTCTACACCGAACCTCAACGCTGTGTTCCAGACAAACGCCATTGTAGGAACCTCTGGGAGTGCAGTTGAGAAGGGGCTTGAGGCTGCGTACAAGGCTCTCTCGCCTCCAATGACGACGGACCCCAAATGTAACCTGGGTTTTTACCGACCTGATGCATCTTTGTCGATGGTGTTTATCTCCGATGAGAACGACCAGTCTCCTAATCCTATTCACTTTTATGTCAACTTTTTCAGGAGCTTGAAGGGAAGTCGTAATGCCGACTTGATCAGGGCGTCTGGGATTGGGCCTTCAAAAATCACAAACGGTACTTGTTCAGGATCTTGTCGATACTTTGAGGTTTCCAAGCAGATGAAGGGGATCTATCAGGAGATTCGTTCGACAAATTGGAAGCAGACGATGACGAATATTGCTTCTGCAAGTTTTGGATATCGTTCACAATTCTTTTTATCTCGCAAGGCCGCTGCGGCTTCGCTCTCTGTGAAGGTGAATGGAGTTGTCGTGATAGAAGATCCGCGTAATGGGTGGCAATATGATCCTGTCACCAACAGTATCTCGTTTTCAAAAGGCCAACTTCCTCCTCCAGGCGCGACAATCCAGGTCGCCTATAAGGCTGTATGTCTTCCGTAAAATGAGGTTCTTGGGGGGCGAATGTGCAAAAGTACATCGCTCTCACATTTTCTTTTCCCATTTTTCGTGACGTCCTTCGTCGTTGTGTATGTGCCTTGAAAATGACTGAATGTATTTTTCTTCAATTGAACTCGTAAGACGTACCGTACATCTTTCTCTTATTAGGAATATTAAAATGAAAATAGTATGTGTATACTTTCGAAGATGGTTCGTGGTTTTGCTCTGTTTTGTTGGTCTTTTTGCATGTGGTCATCCCATTATGCCGCCAATGGAGCTGGGGATCTTAGCGGTCGACCCTGCTGGTGATACGCTTACGTTTTCCAGCGCCTCCATCGGAAATGTCCAGCAAAAGCAGGTCTTGCTATACAACAGTGGGAAGGGCGATGTTGTCGTAAAAAAAATAGCGTTGTCCGAGAACACTGCGGGGGCATTTCGTCTCGTGTCACTTCCTTCGATGCCGCTGGTGTTACGTTCAGGGAAAGAGCATGGGGAGCTCGTCACTGTCGAATATCTCGCAAAAAGTCACGCCACAGCAGCCGCAAAGCTTGTCTTCACATCTTCAAGTGCAGACAATGTCGATGCATATGGCCATTTCACTCTTTCCCTCTCTGCACACGTTCAAGAACCTTTGCTCGTGTACAAGTGCGAAGAACCAATTGATTTTGGGTACGTCACCCCCGGAGAATCCAAATCCAAGTCCTGTAAGATCCGAAATGAAGGGTCTGTCCCTATCGAAATCAACAGCGTGATGTACCAAGCAAAGACTGGGCTCGCGCGCTTCTTCTCGCTTGAGAACAGCGTGACCTCCTTTACACTTTTGGCTGGTGCTGTTCATACGTTGAAGGTGCGATTTGCTCCAGACAGCGAGACTCATCCCGATCATGTCGGTGCCTTTGTGTTGCAAGGGAAGAGTGGTAATCTCCAAAGAGAGTGGAAGCTCAATGTTGTTGGTCATGTCCAGCAAACAGGTTGCCAGATCAGAGTTGCGCCGCATTCTCTCGAATTTGATAAGCCAGGAAGACAAGCCATTACGATGTCTAATACTGGTAAGCAAGTGTGCGTGATTCAGGAAGTTTACTTTCAATCCGCGAAAAAAGGCACCTCTGACAATGTCTTTCGCTTTTTACCTGTCCCAAAACCCAAGTTGGAGATCCAGCCTGGTAACGAGTATGCTTTTTATGTGGAGTTTTCCCCTTCTGATCGCAAGGTATACAATGATAAAGTGATGATTGTAGGAGCTTCTTCCTCTTCACCTTTGGAGATCCCTATCAAGGCGCAAGACAAAGCACCGCCTTGCCAACTTTCGTTGAAATCCATCACAATTCCCCCAATGAAATCTCCTGTAGGTCGTTCGTTTGAGTATGCTCTTGCGCTATCCAATACTGGATCAGGAGAGTGTTCGATCAGTCGTTTGGAGGCCATTCCAAAATCACCAATAGGTCATCGGGCATTCCAAGTCAGTGGCCCCAAAAAGATCTTTCAGGGACAAACTGTCCATCTTCACGTTACTTTCGCACCGATGGAAGTAAGCACATTTGAGTCTGCTTTGGTGATCGAAAGTAACGATGCAGAGCACTCCACGATAGGACTTGCCTTAACAGGGACCTCGTACCCTGAGTGTCTCAGAATGACGATGAAGACTGTGGATATGGGAGTCGCAAAAGTCAGCTGTCATATCGATGTAGAGAACATTTTGCTGCACCACACCGGCGCAAAAGGTTGTCCCGCAAGCATCTCGCTGAATCAGTTCAGTATCACCAACATACCCACTTCGGATGTCAAGTGGGTCTCACAACCTACAACGCCCTTTGTTTTGCGCAAGGGAAATCCTATTTCCATTTCGCTACGTTTTACACCTTCTAAAGTTGGAGAACAAAGAGGCTTTATCTCTGTCGGGACGGATATACCAGGATATTCTCATCTCTTGTTTCCTCTCAAAGGGTTGGGTGTCACAAATGATACGCAAGGAGACACTTTTGTACAATCGAAGGCACTTGATGTCGATATCTTGTTTGTGGTGGATGACTCGTCATCAATGGCAGCCCACCAAACAGCGGTTGGAAGTCACTTTACTTCGTTCTTTCAGTGGGCGAAGAAGGTCAACGCCAATTATCATATCGGCGTTGTGTCGACGGATGTCACTTCGTGCAAGAATCGACCGTGTTCCTACGGGCGTCCTCCAGGTTGTTTTCACGGTGCCACAAAGTTTATCACACCTTCGACGCCTGATCCTCTTGTCGTGTTTCAAAAGAACACGCAATTAGGAACATCTGGCTCTGGACATGAACAAGGTCTTGAGGCTGCTTACAGTGCCTTGACTTTCCCCATGACAGTGGACGCGACTTGCAACAAAGGATTTTACCGTCCAAATGCCGCGTTATCTGTGATTATCATCTCAGATGAAGATGACACATCAATAAGGCGACTCGATACATACCTTAAGTTCTTCAATCACCTGAAGGATGGACTACAAGTCCGACCCACCCAGTTGTCCGTTATTGGATCAGGAAAGCTCATGAATAACACCTGTACGAACCTTGCGGGTAAGCCATGCCGCTATTTTGATGCTGTAAATGGCGTGGGGGGAAGTTTTCACTCCATCCTCAGCGCCAACTGGGCACAGCAATTGTCGACACTTGGTATTGAGAGTTTTCAGCTGAGGCGGGAATTCCGACTCTCAAGGCCTGCCGATACAAAGTCCATCGTTGTCTCCGTTGATGGGAAGTTGACGCCATCTGGAAGTTGGTCCTACAACGCGAACACAAATAGTATTGTATTCGACACTCTTTCAGTTCCTTCGGCTGGCGCGAAGATCTCTGTCCAGTACAAGGTACCGTGTACCCCTTGAGCTTTTGAGAGGAGGGCAGTCGAGGGAGCCTCAGGCAAGACATGAGGAGGCTGCTTTTTGGTTTCTTTTCGCTTCGTGATGGAGTATTCTTTGCTTTGCGTAGATGGATTGTCTACGCAGGTGGAGGGTCCGAGTCACTTCATCGGTTCTTTTGATGAACTGTCTGATACGCCACCTCATTTACTAAGCATACACTGTATTGGGGCGTTTTATGAAGCGAATTGGCTTTGCAATTGCCATCCTTGTGTCACTCATCCTGTCGCTGTCTCATTGTCATCGCTCACCATCAACACAAATGTCACAGCTCGAACAGTCTATCTATCGCGCTGATCATACACTTCAATTTTGGTTGGAGCATCAAGACCCACTTGTCCTCTCACAGAGCGGATTGTATTTTGATGTCGATCAAAAAGGGCGGATTGGCCTGCTCTTTGAGCTAAAGGTCGGTGCCTCCGTTCCCGACATCCCCTCGATGTTGTTGTATGGAACAAAAGGCCCGTACTTTGCGGCGCGTGTGGACCGAAGTGGTCTTCGCCAACTCATTCAATACAAAGATCTCTTGTGGGCTGAGTCTTCACAACGCCAAGTCCCTGATCGAGATCTGGCCAACCAAACGATTCTTTCGCACGCTAGCGTGTTTACTGCACAACAAGATCAATTTACCTATACCTTGAAACCCACAAACATTCCGGCCGGTACGACTCCTTCTTTTGAGCTCCGACTCTACACGTCTTACGATTCAAAGGCCAAAGTCCCCGAAGCGTTACCGGAACTTACCTTGTGCGCGGATAGCGCTTGTACAAAGACTTTGGACGCAGATGTCGCAGTCTTTGATAGCAAGAACCTCCCTACAGGGCTTGTCGATCCGCACCCCAAGCCACTCTCTCATGCTTATCTCAAACACACACTCACAACGCCTGAAGTGTATCTGCGTGTCAAAGGACATAACATCTCAGGTGCTGGTCGGTACACACTTGTGATCTCCTCTTTTGACGTGATGTTGAAGCAAGCTGATCTTGTCCTTCCCTCACAATCCAAAACGCCAGCGCTGGAGTTGGGCACAGGTGCAGCCCTCACACGCAAACAGGATGGAGTGACTGGGAAGGGAACCATCGTTGGTGTGATCGATACAGGGATTGATTGGTGTCATTCCGATTTTCTCGACGCAAACGGAAAAAGTCGTATCTTGCTGCTGTGGGATCAGACCATCCAGCCACAAAATGGAGAAGTCTCACCAGACGTCGGAAATGACAAGGACCCCAAGAATGATTTTGGTGTCCTTTATACCAAGCAAGATATCGACAAGGCGCTCGCCAAGTGTGACAAACAGGCCATTCGGACAGTCGATACAAATGGCCACGGAACACACGTGACAGGGATCGCAGCGTCAAGTGGCGCGAAACCTGGAATGGCTCCAGGAGTTGATCTTCTCATCGTCAAATATACCTTTAAGACAGTGAATCAGCCGGCGTCTGTTGACTGGCTGCTCGACGAAGCAAAGAAGCGCAAACAGCCTATCGCGATCAATATGAGTCTCGGTTCTCTCGCTGGGCCAAAAGATGGGACGAGCACGACGGAAAAGCACATCACTTCTCGCGTCGGTGAAGGGAAAAATATTATCGTGTCCGCTGGGAACTCTGGGCTCAAGAGTTTGTGGGCTTCTGGGGTTGTGGAGGCGGCGAAGCCTCTCTCACTGACGCTGCGATATCTCAGGAGCTCTACGTATTCTGGTGGTTGGTATACGCTCTACACCCATCCTGACGATACGTATGACTTTGAGCTTCAACTACCGGATGGTTCTTCATACAAAGCCAATTGGAAGCAAAGTCAAAAGTGGAACCTACCAGACGGGACGCTTTATTTGTATGCTGGTCGTGGTCGACTCCAAAATTGGATCTCGACATCCATCGCCTATATCAAAAAGCAGCCTGCCAAAAAAGAGGAAAAGCTCACGCTGATCATCACCCGAAAATCCGCAAAAGGTGACGGTCGCTTCAATGGCTACTCGACTTCGACAAAAGGGAATGCGCGCTTTGGCAGTCACTTCAAAAAGTATGCGAGTGGTTCATATGCCGGGACGATGGGATCTCCCTCTGTCGCACCTGGTGCCTTCGCGATCGCCTCACACAGTATGAGATTTGTGTGGGATGTCGCCAACAAACCCTTTCACTACTCATCAACCCATAAGAACTTTGGCTTTTTGGCAACCTCCAGCAGTCGCGGACCCACAGGAGATGGACGCTTTGGTGTCGGTATCACTGCGCCCGGACAGTACATCTTATCATCGAACTCTTCGGACCGTCCTGTCGATAACTCGACATTGGTCGACAAAGCATACCGAGCGATCTCTGGCACAAGTATGTCCGCACCAATGGTTACAGGAGCGGCGGCGCTTGTCCTTGAAAAAGCGCCCCAGGCGTTTGTACGACCTCTCTTGCGCGCTCACGCCCGAAAACCTGGTTGTTGCACTTTCGATGAACATGAGTGGGGCGCGGGTTATTTGTACACTCTTGGGATCTTTGATCGTCTGAAAAATGTAACCAAACCATCCTTGCAAATCAAAACGTCGAGTGGACAAACACAAGGACAGGCGCCTCTCAAGATGACCTTTGTTGCGACTTCGACAGATACAATTGTCGAATATCATTGGGATCTTGATGGTGATACGTTGACAGATGAGATCACGACAAAGCCAGAGATCTCAAAAACGTACACAAAAGGCGCGATGTTCGATGTGCATGTCATCGGCTACAACGAGGCCGGAATGAGCGGCTCTGCAAAGCTCACTATCTCCATACAGTCACCACCGCCACCCGAACATCCAGAGCCAGAACCTTCAGAAGTTGTAGAAACCAAAGTGGAAAAGGTCGCTGAGCCTCCCCGTGAGTTGATTGTAGAACCAACTCCAGAGGCCACGGTTGACGCGAGTGTGGAGAAAGAGGACGTTGTCGAAGTGAGCAGAGAAGCTCCAAAAGAGCGCGTGAAAGAGCCTCAACTGCCAGAGAGAGAGCCTCTTACAGAGTCTTCAAAAGAGAAGGAGCCTGTGCACGAAGCGGTAAAAGAGTCGCCAAAGGAGGAGGTTGCAGATATACCAGCTCCTTCTCCTGAGGGTTGCCAATGTCATGTTGAGGGTGGCGCTGCGCCTGTGGATATTGGGATGTTGTTTGGTCTGCTGTTTTTATTTGTGGCGTTCAGAAGAGGTCGCTGTCCTTGATGATCTTGGGCCGTTTTTCGCTTCGCCAGCGTCCTCAAGGGGAGGGTGTATCTTCACGTTTTTGTGCGACAAGTATCCATGCTTTTGCTTGTTTGTGATCGCCTTCGTCGAAAGTGACAGCGGTCAGTCTCTGAATTTCAAAGTAGGGTTCGACGGCGGCGCAGATCTCCGCTGCGCTTCTCCTTGGAGGTCCAAAGTCTCTGGGTGGACCGTCTGTTGAACCAATTAAGCTGTGCCAGATACCTTTGGGTTCTAAGAGGGCTGCGAGGCGTGAAGCGAATTGCGAGCGTGTTTCTGTGTCACTGAAGGTATGGAAACAACCTCTATCATAAGCAAAGTCAAAGCGGTCTTCTATGTCTTCGGTGAGGAAGTTCTTGACTTCAAATTGGGCCTGTGAGCTTTGTTGTTTTGCTTTCTCTCTCGCCATGGAGATGGCCGTTGGGGACATGTCCAGGCCGAGTGTTTCGAGTCCTTGTTGTTGGAGCCAGATGACGTTGTTTCCCGTGCCGCAACCGATCTCTATGGCCTTGCCTGATGAGATGTCGAGATCACCAAAGAGCCGTTGAAGGTGGATGTCTGGTTTGTTGGTCTCCCACGGGATATTGTTCTCTACGTATCGTTGCTCCCAATTTGGGTGTGTCATATCTTCGCCTTTTGTCTGGTGGGTTCGTTTTTTGTCGTCATGTGTACAAAGTGGCAAAGCTTGAGTTGATGTCAAGTTTGTCGTGTTGGTGGGGAGTGGATGTTTCTTTACATTTTTGCTTCGCAGGTGTATCTCAAGGCCTCAAGGCCGCTGAATACGATAAAGTGTTCGCGAAAGGGCTGAAAGCATGTGAGTTGAGAAGACTTGACGAAAGGTGTGGTAAATGGACATCGTCATTGTAAGGCATGCGCCTGCAAAAGATTCTTTGAAGTGGCTCTCCAAAGGTCGAGAAGAGGGCCAACGACCCCTGACAAAAAAAGGTATCGCGAAGATGCAGGTCGCGATTCGTGGTTTGCGGCAGCTCCTTGGGCATGTCGATGTGATGATGAGTAGTCCATGGGTACGTGCGATGCAGACCGCAGAGCTGCTCAAAGATGCCTACAACCTCGACACGATCGCCTCTGTAGAGGCGCTTTTGCCATACAAACATCCTGAAGAGCTGCTCAAAGAACTTCGGCTTTATGATCAGGAGAGTACAGTGATGCTCGTCGGTCACGAAACCTATCTCTCCGAGTGTCTGGCGTATCTGACTGTGGGAACACATGATCCTTTTATGTACTTTCAAAAGGGAGGTGTTGCGTATCTTTCTTGCGAAGGTCACCCAACAGCAGGTGCATGTGATTTGAAATGGCTAATGACACGTAAAATGCTCGAACAAATCGGCGACATACCATCCTCTCTAAACATTTGATACAAAGGCAACGTCTATGACAGATCAAACCCACGAAACGCTGGCTTCAGTGGATCTTGGTTCAAACAGTTTTCACATGCTCGTCGCAAAAGTCGATGCAGATGGTCGTCTCTCCAAAATTGACAGTTTGCGGGAGAGTGTGCGGCTCGGTGGAGGATTGACAGAAGACAAACTTCTCACCGATGAGGTGCAGGAGAGGGGGCTTCAAGCCCTGAAGAAGTTTCGACAACGTTTAGAGGCTCTTCCACAAGGATCCGTCCGTGTGGCCGGAACAAATACGCTCCGCAAAGCCCGAAATGCCAGCGAGTTTATCAAGAAAGCCACGGAGGTGTTGGGGCATCCCATCGAAGTGATCTCCGGTCGCGAAGAGGCTCGACTCATCTATCTCGGTGTGGCCAATGGACACTCTACACAGTCCGGTAAACGATTGATTATCGATATTGGCGGAGGAAGCACCGAGATGATTCTCGGTGAAGGGATGGATATGGAGCTTACAGAGAGTGTCTCGACAGGGTGCGTTGAGCTCTCTAAGAGGTACTTCGATGACGGTCAGCTTACGTTTGAGCGTTTTGAGCGAGCTTCTTTAAGCGCCAAGCTGTCTATCCTACCTGTCTCTCAAAGGTTAATCCAGTCGACTTGGGAGCACACAATTGGCTGCTCGGGGACGATCAAGGCCATCCGAAGGATTGTGTTGGAGCGCGGTTGGAGTCCGTCTGGGATCACGTTGGATTCGTTGTACGCGCTGCGGCGTGAGATGATCAAAGCCGGCCATGTCGATAAGCTCTCTTTTGAATCGCTCAAAAAATCACGTCGTCCAGTCCTGGCCGGTGGATTAGCGGATCTGATCGCGGTCTTTGAGATGTTGCAAATCGAAGAGATGGAGGTCTCAAAACAGGCGCTTCGGGAAGGTCTTCTGTACGACTTGATCGGACGGATGGAGAAGAGTGATGTGCGTGAACATACGGTCCAGTCGTTTATGAACAACTGGCGGATTGATCGTGTTCAGGCGGAGCAAGTCGCAGACCTCGCGGTCCACTTTTTTCACCAAGTGAAGGGGTATTGGGCGAAGGAAAAACATCAAAATTTGTTGCGGTGGGCCGGACTCTTACACGAAATTGGATTGCAGATATCACATCGACGTTACCACCGACATGGAGCGTATGTCTTGGCGAACGCTGACCTCGCTGGATTCTCCTTCCAGGAGCAACAACTCTTGGCGACGTTGGTGTTGTATCATCGGCGAAAATGTAAACCAGAACAGATGGTTTTGCCTGAGCTGTTGACGGAGCCGATCAAACGCTTGTGTGTGTTGTTGCGATTGGCGGTCTTGTTTTGTCGTCAGAGAGTCAAAACAGATTTGTTACCTGTCAGGTTGGAGATCGACGGTGACCAGGTCTTTTTGATGTGCGATGCGCAATGGCTCGAAGCACGGGCGTTACTCAAGGCTGATCTTGAAAAGGAACGCAAGAACCTGTCGTATATTGGTATTCAATTGAATATCGTATTGGAGCCACAGGCAGCGGATGGTTGATATGATGGGGGGCATCGGTCAGTAGAGGAGGGGGGAAGACGTCATCGTGAGGGCTTATTTTTTGCCTTTTTTCGCGGTGCTTTTCTTTTTGGTTGTGCCTTTTTTCTTCTTGGGCTTCGACACTTTTTTGGTCTTTGCGACCTTTTTGGGTTTCTTGGCGGCTTTCTTTTTGCTTTTCTTCTTGCTCTTCTTTTTCGCGGTGTCTTGGGTCTCTTTCTTCTTTGCCTTTTTGGCCTCTTTCTTTTTCTGCTCGCTCTTGGCCTTCTTCACGGCCTTTGCTTTTTCGAGCTTTTTGACAGCCTTTTTGGCTGCTTCTTTTGCCTTCTTGAGGTCCTTGTCAGCGCTCTTGGCATCGCTTTTGGCTTTGGACGCTTTCTTGTCCGCTTTTTTGGCGTCGGCTTTTGCGTTTTCGACTTTTTTCATTGCACTCTCTACCGATTTCTTTGCTTTGTTCACCTTCTTCACGGCCTCTTTGGCTGGTGCTTTGGGTGATTTGGTTTGTTTTCCTGGCTTTTTCTTTGCTTTTTTGGAAGCTGCCATGATGGACTCCTGTGTGTTGTTGATGAGGTCAGGTCAGCCAATCTTGACCAACCTGGTGCCAAAACGCATGAAAGAGATATGGGTGCGACATGACTTTTGACTGTCACGCAAACCTCTTTGTTCGTCCTATTTCTCGGCATCCGAACCATCCATTGTAAAGGAGAGTTCCGCCAAGAACAAGTTTTTCTGACGAAAATATGGGGAATGTCTTTTCTGAAATAAGGGATATGGATTGTTACACTAAGTCCATCTGAGTTCCCGGTAGGAACGCATATGACCTAGTTTTTTTGCTCGTCTTCAAGTTCATCGCCGTAGCGACTTTTGACAGAGCAGACGATTTTGTTGTCAGGTGCGTACACGACGGATTCGTCTTTGCCTGTATAGTCGAGCTTGTGTAGGAAGTAGCGGATGCAGTTGATGCGCGCACGCTTTTTGTCGTCGGAGCGGACCACTGTCCAAGGCGCATCGGCTGTATCTGTATGGAAGAACATCGTCTTGCGCGCTTCTGTGTAATCATCCCAACGAGTGAGTGATTGCAGATCGATGGGGCTGAGCTTCCATTGTTTGAGGGGATCAAACTTTCGGGAGTGAAAGCGTCTCAGCTGTTCTTGTCTTGTGACGGAGAACCAGAATTTAAACAGCAGCGTGTCGGAGTTGACAAGCATTCTTTCGAGCTGAGGAGCTTGCCGGAGAAATTCGAGATACTCTTGGTTGTTACAGAAGCCCATCACACGTTCGACACCAGCGCGGTTGTACCAGGAGCGGTCAAAGAACACCATCTCACCACGTGTTGGGAGTTTTTGGATGTATCGCTGGAAGTACCACTCGCCGATCTCCCGCTCCGATGGTTTTTCGAGCGCAACGACGTGAGCCGCGCGTGGGTTCAGGTGCTCCGTAAATCGCTTGATGGTCCCACCTTTTCCTGCTGCGTCGCGTCCTTCGAAGAGCAGCACAACGCGTTGCCCGCTCTCTTTGATCCACTGCTGTGCTTTGAGCAGCTCAATTTGCAGGAAGTATTTTTGGCGCTCGTATTCTTCAAGCTCCATTTTCTCGGCATAAGGATAGGCACCTACAGCGTTTGTGAGACGAAGCAACTTTTTGCCTGAAAGGACGCTGGTCCCGGACATGACCTTTTCAGGGTTTGTGTACTCTTTGAGTTGCCTGGAGGCCTCTTTTTTGGTGAGCTTTTTGTCGACATCCTTTTTCTTTGGCTTGGCTTGGGATGGTTGACTCTTTGCTTGTTCGGCCTTTTTGGCGCTCTTTTCGATTGCGGCGGCTTGTTCTGCGCTTCGAACTTTCCGTTCTGCCTTTTTCTTTTGTGTGTTTTCCGTCAGCTTCGCCTGTTCTTGTCGTTCTTGCTCTGTGATGGTCACAGCCTCTTCCTTTTTGGCAGGTGTTTTTTTTGTGGTCGTCTTTTTGGTCGCGGTCGTTTTCTTTGTGGGTGTCTTTCTCGCCGAGGTCGTTGTCTTCTTGGATTTGCTTGATGGTGTTGTTGCGGTCGCCTTTTTCGCTGTTGTTGTGGGGGTGCTTGTGACCTTGGCGGCACTTGATGGTTGTGCGCTCTTGGATTTTGTTGTGCGTGAAGTCGTCTTGGTCTTCGACGCTTTTGTCGCTGTTGTGCGTTTTGTCGAGGTTTTCGCCTCCACAGTCACTTTCTTGGTGGCTGCTGGTTTTTTGGCCGTAGCAGCAGGCGTTGTGCTGGTCGTCGAAGCGGCTTTGGATGGTGCTTTCACTTGTTTTGTCGACTTTTGTGCACGACCTTTCGCGTGGGTTGTGGATTTTGTGCTTTCCTCAACTTCTTTGACTTCTTTATCCTGGTTCATCCACTTTCCTTTCGGCCTGGGTCCGGCTCATTCGACTTGTTACGTCACGGTATTAACGTGTCTCCTTCTCTGAAGACGATCTTCATTATAATCATATCGCGTCACACGTCTGTTTGATAATCATCCTTCTTTGAGTTGATCTGGATCAAATAGCGTTGGTCACGAGGGAACATTTGAGCATGTTTTCACTTCCTTTTTCAAATTTTTCCGGTAAGATGAAGGGTTTTCTTTGCCTTTCGTTTGTTTTTGTGGAATCGATCGTTGTTTCTTGTCGTTTGTACAAGGTATTCGACGTCCTTGTGAAGGGAACGCAAATATCTCGGGCCTCAACCCACACACAGGTGCTTTCATGCTGAAAAAACTTCTCCTTCTGATGGTGATTTGCTTTGTTTGTGTCGTCTTGTTGTTTGTTGTCTTGACCCCAAGTCCTCCAAAACCCCTCACCACCAAGTTCTCTCTGAAAGTCACTCCAGACACTTTTCCCCTGGGCGCTCCCTTGCTTCGGGAGTATATGAGGGCGACGATATCCCCTGCAGCGAACAAGACAAGGCTCATGACGACAGTGCTCCTCGCACGTGGTTTATTGCCAGAGCATCCCATTTTGCAGAGAGAACAAAACTCGCTGATGCGTCTTATGGGGTTTTTGCCACCAAAAAAACGTCGGACTGCTGTGCCCGGTCGATTTGGCAAATGGAGAAAGTCTGCTATTGCCTTGAGAAAGAAGAAGAAAAAACCTGATCCCTTTTTTCCGAAAGGAAAGAAACGACTCAAGTGGTTCAAAACGGTCCAAAAAACAGCGCGCATGTTTGAACAGGCGCTGTACCAAACGGATTGTTATCCTGCTGACAAAGACATCTTGGGATTCTTGTCACTTCGTTCAGATGTAGGCGTCTCTTCGGTGATCTTTTTGTCCTTGTGGGAACTTCGACATGGCCAACCGAAGAGCGCCACAGAGCGCTTGCTTCGTCTGTATCGAACGCTCCACAAGATGGATACCAGTTGTTCTTACGGTTGGATTGTGGCTGGGAGTTTTCAGCGTTTGCGACAAAAGCTGCGCGCTGCGTTTGGCTTTATCATCGTCCACAAAGGAGTCTCCGACACACTCAAGACATCCGTCTACAAAGCGCTCTTGGCTGAGGAGCAAACTCCCGAACGCGTCCTCCAAACAATCGCGACCTACGAAGCGATTGCTGCTCACCAAGAGTTTCACGCGCCGCTTTTTTCCGGCACATTTCGCAAACAAAGTTTTGAGACGTGGCCTTGGGTGTCTAAGCCGACAAATGAGAAGGTGTTTGAGGCGCTTCTCCACGCCTCCATCCAAAACTCCATTCGTCCAGCGCGTGGACTGTCTTTCAAAAAGGAGCTTCCAATGGTTCGATTTGTACGCAAGCGCATCCGCAGTAATCCCCTTCAACGATTTTTTTCGGTGAATGGGATTGGGTACGGGAGGGTTGGGATATTCCTCAATCGCGTTTACCAGCCCGAGAAGGTCAAGCGTTGGTATCAACATCGTTGTATGGCTGGTGTGTATAGGTGGCGATACCAACAAATCCTCAACAAGCAAGGCACATCACTCACTGATGAGAAGCCTGTCCAGCCATTTGATGGAAAACCTATCTCACTCAAAGACAAATACCATTGTGGCGCAAAGAAGATCAAAGTAGGAAAGTGGAGATACAAACGCAATCTCTCCGTCTACAACCAATTGTCCTTTACGCTGCCTTCGTTGCCCGCTCCTTACGATGTCTTGTCCACAAAAGGAAAGTTACCCACCTCCGCTCCCTCCACACGTCCAGCCTCTTTACCGAAGCAGTGAGATCACTGAGACCACCAAAATGATCTGAATGGTCCGGCGATAGACCCCTTCACTGATCACACTCGCCAGCTTGTCTCCAAATGCCATCCCTGCCACCAAGAACGGAGAGGCGTACAAAAAAGTCCACAAGATGTGACCATGTAACAAACCTGCCGGGCCAGACATGATCAATCGAAGGACGTTCGCGCTGAACAGCAACGTAAGAATGCCTGCCCTAAATTCGTTTTTACTGGAGACCTGATCGAGATAAATCACCAGTGGGGGACCACCACAGCCAATCGTCCCCTGGATCAGACCACTCAACACACCTGAGAGGAGCGCCCAAAATGTTCGTTCGATGCCCGGGAGGGTGATCTTTGGCCAAAACGTCGATTTTAAGAGAAACAAGACGATGAAGACGGAGAGGAAGATCTTTAAGGGGCGTTCGGGGACGTAGCTGAGGATGCCAATGCCGACAAGTGTCGCTGGGAGCAGGCCCAGCATCATCGGAATGACGACATCCCAGCGCGTGTCTTTGTAGACACGGAAAGCCAACAGGCCTGTCATGGTTTGGAGCATAAGGGCGAGCGTGACGCCATCTTTGACGCCAATCAGCAAGGAGAGGATGGGGATCGAGATCAGACCTGCACCAAAGCCAAAAGTCGATTGGCCAATAATGGCGACTGTCATGATGGAGATGACCCATACAAGTGTCATGTCTGAGGAACCTTTTTGTTGGGGATAAGCTTTGGAATGAGGGAGGGGAAAAGAAGGGGGCTTCGTGACTGGAGCAGGAAGATTTCCTGACATCTCTTGGGACATGGAAGGCTCACAGGTTTGCGCCTCCAGGTTGGTCCCGTCGGGGACTGCAAACCAGGCTATCCTGGTTGCGCCAGCTGCAGTCCCCGACGGGACCAACCTGGAGGCTGGCAAACCCAGAATAGCTTTCCTTGTGAACCATTGTTGGCTTAGATTACCCGAACGACGCTGCATCGTTCAAAAGTCGAAATCTTTTTCTTCCGAAAACCCTTGGGGTATACTTTGCTCAACAATCACGAAGCTTCATCTTTGTACGCAAAGACTATACAGAAGTCAAGTGTTTTTTTCCTCGGAGGCGTATCTTGAAGAAAATCGGAATCTTGGGCGGGATGAGTTGGGAATCCTCATCCAAATACTACAGGCAACTCAACGAAGGTGTGCGTGATCGGCTCGGTGGACTCCACAACGCGCGATCGGTCATGGTGACCGTCGACTTCGAAAAAGTCGAACGATTACAACATGAAGAACGATGGGATGAGGTCTGGCATTACTTGGCGCAAGAGGCGAAGACGCTGGAGTTGGCGGGCGCAGACTTTCTGATCATCGCCTGCAACACAGTCCATCGCGTCGCCTCCCAGATCGAAGCCGGGCTCTCCATTCCTCTCCTACATATCGTCGACACTGTCGTGAATAGGCTCCATGAGATGGGTGTAGAGCGCGTTGGATTGCTCGGGACTCGTTTGACGATGGAGGGGACGTATTATCACGAAAAACTCGAAGCCGCAGGGATTGAAGTCTTTGTCCCCGAATTAAAGTCTCGCCGTTATTTGCAGCAGTTGATCTTCAAGCGTATGTGTGTCGGGACGTTTCTTCAGCGTGATGTCGAAAAAGTCGTCGACGTGATCCATGCTTTCGAGGCGAGAGGGGCGGAGGCGGTGATTCTTGGATGTACGGAGTTTGGGATCCTTCTTCAACATGCAAAAACCCCCATCCCGTGTGTCGATTCTGTGGATTGTCATATCGAACAAACCATCCAGCTCGCCCTCGCTGATCACATTGAAGACATTTGATTGGATGTGTCTGGTTTTCCGAAGTGATTTACTCGGCAGTGTCGTCGACGAGGTCCGTTTGCCATGTAATGTTGTATTCTTTTCCTCGCCAGGATATCGTGCTTTTCCACGGCGCGATCGCGATTAACAACACATGACCTGTTGCAAACACTGGCAACAACAAGAACGTCAGCAACGATGGCAGCGTACGACCCAGCCACTTGGCGTGAAGGGCATGGCGAAGAGCTTCGACGAAGTAGGCACATCCAAAGCCCACAAGCGCGTTTGGGTGACCTGCGCTCGCGACCAACCACACCAACGACGCAAACAGAGGTGAGGCGATCGGCTCAATGAGATAAGGACCTGGAACCGTTCTGAGCCTCACTCGTGCCCAACGCAAGTGGCGTTCGATCAGTTGGGACATGCGCCACTGTCTGTTGTGGTTGAAGATGGGAAGTGAGCCATATGCTGCTTTGTAGCCGGCTTTTTCGAAGCGCCTGTACATAAAGATGTCTTCTGTGGCGATCTTCCTGTAGTAGGGCGCGAATCCTCCAAGCTCTACAAACTTCTTGTAGCTAAACAACATCGACTTGCCGATCGGCTGGGGTTGGCGGACATAAAACCCCATGAAGACAAACCCCGCCAAGACGATCCCATTCAAGAATAAATTTTCGAAGGCCGCAGCCACAGTCTCTTCACCGCTCCCGCAGATCAAGTTGGTGACGATACCGACCTCTTCAGGTTCATAAGCCTGCACCATATCGGAGAGATAATCAGGTGTGACGCGCACATTGGAATCACTGATCAGCATCAAGTCGTGTTTCATGTGTCGCGCCATCGTCTCAAGGCTGGCCACTTTTGGGTTGAGACTCTCCGATGGTTCCGTTTGGATCAACCTAATGTCCGTCTCTGGATAGGCTTCGATGACACGCTCTGTCACTGCCCACGCGGGATCTTCTTTATCAGCGATACACACGATGAGTTCGTAATTGGGGTAGGTGAGTTGGCAGAATGAGGCGATATTCTCGTAGAGATCATCGTCGGCCCCCTTGGCTGGTTTCAGGATGGAGACGCCTGGAGCGTCTTCGCCAAAGTGACGGATATCTTTGGGTCTGGTCAAAAAGTAGGTCGCGACCAAGTCAAGGCATACATACACGCATGATGCCACAATGATGATCGAGAATGCCAACTGCATATTGCTCTCTCCGTGTCTTTCGTCTTATTCGGGGGCTTGGGGTGTTCTTCCCTCTTGTCGTCCGAGGGACTTTTTCCTTCCAACGGCCTTATACGTCATCTGTCCAAGAACATCAATCTTATCGTGTTGTTCTCCGACTGAACATCCATGCACTTGCAAATCCCCCTGAAAATATTGACTTTCAAGAAGGGATCGTTTATCCCGTTGGACGTTTGAATTGTATGAAAGTGTCCCGCTATGACGGGATGTATTTTGATGTGAAGGCACTTGAATGTGTCATGAGGCCGAAATATGATTGATTTGATCAAGCGCTATCTTGGTCGGTTGTCTTCTTTCTCTGCGCGACGCCCCGTCTTTGTGTGTGTCGTCGGTTTGATCGCGACAATCGTTGGGATATGGCTTGCCCTGGGGTTACGGATTAACAGCAGCCTGACTGATCTGTTGTCCAACCAATTTCCCGAAGTCCGCTCCGTCAAAAAGCTGCTCAAAGATACAAAAGGGTTGGGGTATGAGATGGTCACAGCGACCTCTCCCGACCCCAAAGCGAATACGCGCTTTCTCCGCGCACTGCAACAAAAGCTGCGCAAAGTCCCTGAGGTCGATTTCTCGATGTTTCGGGCGCCAATGGACTTCTTTCGTAAGCGCGCCTTGATGTTTGTCAGCCTGGATGACCTCAAGGACGTACATAAGCGTATCAAAAAGAAAATTGCCTACGAAAATAGAAAGAATAATCCCCTCGTCGTCTCCCTCATGGAAGACAGTGATCCAGGTTTGCCGTTCGGCAAACTCGAAAAAAAATACGCCTCCCAACAGCCCAATGTCCAAGAAACCTACAGCGCCGAACAAGGACGCTATCAAGGTCTGTTGATTCGACCCAATGGATTTGCCAACGACGCCATCTTCAGCGCAAAATATGTCAAAACCATCCACAAAGTCGTCGAAGGACTCAAGCCGACCTCCTTCCACCCCAAGATGAAGATCGACTACCACGGCACATTTACAGAGGCGCACCTTGAGTTTCTCGGGATCGAAGCGGATATCTCGCGTTCCTCGATGATGACGGCCTTTTTATTATTGTTTTTGCTGGGGATATACTTCCGAAGCCTTCGCGCTTTGATCTTGTTGATGATCCCCCTCGGGATGGGCATCGCCTGGACGATGGGAGTCGCCTATTTGATCGTCGGCTATCTCAACATGATCACTGGGTTTATCAGCGCAATCTTACTCGGTCTGGGCATCGACTACGGGATCCACATTCTCAGCCGATATCAACAAGAACGTGCCGCCTCTCACGACCTCCATGCTGCCGTTCAGGTCACAGGAGAGGAGACTGGAACCGCCGTTCTCATTGGTTGTGCGACAACAGCCATCGCCTTCTCATGTCTTGGCCTTTCGAGTTTTAAGGGATTCAGTCAATTTGGTTTGATCGCTGGCTCCGGTATTTTATTGTGTTTGTTCGCGATGTTGACTGTCCTCCCTGCGTTGATCAGTCTCGCAGAGCGCTGGAAGCCCGAGCAGATCATCCCACCCAAGCAGGAGAGTGTTGAAGAGAGAGGGCGTGTGTTTCCATTCTCCAAGCCGATTATGTTCCTCGCGGGGCTTGTATTGCTAGGGTCTTTCTTTGCGCTCTCTGGACACGTTAAATTCGAATACGACAGGTTCCGCATCGGCTATCTCCCGAAAGGGTACGATTTTGAGATGAAGCGCATGAAGCGTTTTCAAACACTCTTTCACCAAAGCCTCGCACCTACAGTCTTCACGGTCTCAAACGAGAAGGAAGCGCGGGGGCTTTTGGCAGCTCTTCGTCAGCGCGCTGCGAAAGTCAAAGATACACAGGCTCTTACACAATTCGTCTCCATCTTCACATTTGTACCAGGTCTTCAAAAGGAAAAGCAGCGTGTGCTCGCAAAGATCAAGCGGCTTCTCAAAAAGAATGACGCTGCCTCCTGGTTGGAAGGAAAGGACAAGGAGCGCTACAAGGCTTTCAGGAAGATGCTCGCGGTGGCGCCGTTTGGTCCCAAAGATCTTCCGTTGATTTTGCAGCGCAACTTCATGACGCCTGCCGGTGATTTTTTGATCCACGTGATGAGTCGAAGCAATCTGAGTCATGGCCTCGATGCGATGAAGTTGAGGACGTACCTCACTGATCTCCAAGCGAACGGTAAGACCTATGTGCCTGCTGGATCAGCGATCGTCTACGCGTTGCTGCTCAACACGGTGATCTGGGATGGATTGCTGGCGATTGGGCTCTCTCTGTTGATCGTGTTGTTGCTGCTTTGGGGAGATTTTCGCTCCTTTTGGCCGACGGCGCTGGCGTTCTTTCCGTTGCTCTTTGGGATGCTTGGGATGTTTGTGATCATGGCCATCTTTGATCTGCGGATCTCCTTCGTGAATATGGTGATCTTCCCTGTCCTCGTGGGGATCGGTATCGACAACGGTGTGCATTTGATGCACCGTTACCTCGAAGAGCCTGAAGCTGGTGTGTTGTCAGCCTGGAAGAGAATGGCAGGACCTATCATCATGGCGACCTGTACGTCTGTCGTGGGATTCTTGGGGATGATCACAGGGGCGCACTCCGGGCTCGTGACCCTTGGGATTCTCGCTGTCGTTGGTTTGGTGGCTTGTTTGATCAGCTCGTTGCTCGTCCAGCCTGCGATGATGGAGCTTGGTCGTGGAGGTGGGGACAGTGGGTTATCTCTTATCCCCAAAAGTGCGACGCCAAAAACCTCTGATGTAGAATCCTCCGAATAACGCCCGCCCAATCATAAAGGAGGTCGACCAAAGCAATGAATACGCCACGATCTGGTCGGCCTTCGCAGCATTCCCTAGTTTGACGAACAAGAACCACGCGATGAGCTGTGGTCCGCCATATCCGCCAACACTGACTGGCGTGAAGATCGACGCCGTGATAATGGGGATGCCGATCATCGCGAGAGAGAGAGGGATGTTGGCGCCCATCGCCCACAGCGCCACGAGGTTGGAGAGCAGGCTTGAGAGCACAAACAGCAGCCTCGCTCCGTATACCCGAAAACCCTGGCTCCACGTCGCAAAGGCAAACGCCCGAAAGACATCGTGAAACTTGCCGATGGAGTGCAAGATACTTTGTTCTTCTTTGGGAGGCGCTTGTGTTTGTTGTTCCTCTCGCTGGTGTGGGGGAGTGTAGTACTTTGCGAGCTGTTTTCCAAGCGGCGACGCGAGATAGATGATCCCACTTAAGACGAGCAACCAGCACACACCTACGCCGATCAGCCATTTCATGCCAATGACGGGGATGACGGGATCCACCATGACGTTGTAGATGACCGCCGGCGTGATCACGCTGAGGAGGGCTGTGTAGTCGAGGACATTGGCCCAGGTGTTTGCGCTCATCGTCTCAACAAAGGGGACCTTTTTGACACGCCACATATACAACGGGAACATCAACTCTGCGAGCTGAGGTAGACCAATCTGGACGACGTATGGGCCCGCTCGGGCTTCGAGGATCTCTTTCCAGGTCATATCCGGCGCGTTAAACCATTTATATGCGAGCCCAAAGGAAGACATGTCCGCAAAGAAGAAGATCAACAAGTGCAGCAACATCACAGGGATGAACAACGTCAGGTCCGCCTTGCTGATCAGCGTCCACATCTCCCCAATGGTCACCTTTTTGGTGTAGCTGACACGAAGAGAAGCCCCCGCCGGTATCCTCGATCCCTTTGTCCTTTGGATGAACACCTGCCCCTGTTTTTGCACGATGAGAAAGTCGACGTGTCCTTTGCAGGCTTTGTGGAGCTTGACGTTGTATATCGAACAGTACAGTCGCTTCGACTTGTCTTTGAGCAGGATGCTGTCTCTTTGTGCGAAGTCTCTCTGTAGCCTGGAGGATTGGGTCGTGTGGAGGGTGTGGACCTCGTCGGAGATCTGTGTGGTGAGGTTGTTAAAGACCCACACAAGAATCCCAATCGTGAGCACATAAGGCAACAATTGACCGACGATCGATTTGGCACTGAGCGGCTGTTTGTTCTCCATGGGAGGATTCTTTCCTTTCGTGTGGTGGATGTGTGTTTCGCTTATAGCATAGCGCCAATGTGTGAACAATGTTGTGAGGGCGGACAGTCGCGTGTTGAGCTTGTGGTTGTGCACAGGGTGATTCTTGACACTCTAGATCGCTTTTGCTACGTTCGCTATGCGCGGTGAGGGCCTGTTTGTAACGGGTTTTTCTTGGTATGAAAACTCTCCGGCGCATACGTTTGATTTGAAGCCTGTGTGCTCCCCCATGCTCATTCGCAGATGTGATCCGCAACAACCATCCGCAGGTACGCTGGGCGAACCAAAGAAAGCCATTCAATGATCTCGTGGCGTTCACAGATCAGCGCCACATGATGAGGAGTATGACCGATATGAGCCAACGAAGTCAGGTGCCTATCAGTGGTATTTTGAAAAATGCGACCAAGGTACTTTCCCATACCGCATTTGCACGAACTGCCATTGGTTTCCAAATGGAGAAACAGTTCTTTAACATGTTGTACCCCAACTACAAGAACGGTATCGCCAACAAAATCCGCCATATTGGTTTTCGGATCACTGACTTGTGCAACCTTCGTTGTCACACTTGCGGACAGTGGGGAGACAACGGTTATCTTCGCGACAGAGATCTCAAAGAGCTTCGCAAACAAGAGGTCCCATACACTCGCTATATCGAGATGCTTCACGATTTGAAAGCCAACAAGCACACGCCCATCCTGTACTTTTGGGGTGGCGAGCCGATGCTTTACCGCGGCTTGATGGACGTCATCCACGAAGGCGCCAAGCTCGGTATGCCTTCCTCCATCGCGACAAACGGTACGCGAGTCGCCAAATTCGCCGAAGAATTTTGTGAAGCCCCCATGTTCTTGTTGCAGATCTCCGTCGACGGTTCTTGTGAAGCAACACATAACGCCGCGCGCCCCGGACAATCCAAGAACCACGACAGCTTCTCCGAAGTCATCGAGGCCTTCGAGACACTCTCCGAGATGAAGAAGCGACGTGGGCAAAAGCTCCCGATGCTCGTCAGTTTGACCACAATCTCTCGCGAAAACTTCTTCGACCTGACAAACATCTACGAGCGCCTGAAACCCTACACTGATCTGCAGATCTTCTATCTCTCTTGGTGGATCGACTTTGAGAGCGCGACCAAACACAGCGATGACTTTGAACGACGCTTCGGTGAAAGTGCCAAACTTCCCTACGGTTGGGTGGGTGACTGGAGTAAATTCGACTACGCTGAGTTGAGTGGACAGCTCAAAGACCTTCAGAAGAGGGCGTCTGGCTTCAACTCTTGCCCCGTCTACATCATGCCAAACCTCACCGATGAAGCCGATCTTCGCAAGTACTACACCGACCACAGCGCGACCTTCGGGTTTAATCAGTGTGTCTCGATCTTCCAATGTCCCGAAATCGACAGTAACGGTGACGTCTCACCATGTCGCGATTATCACGATTACATCGTCGGAAATATCAAAGATACCAAGCTGACAGAGCTTTGGAACTCCGAGCGTTACGTGAAGTTCCGCCAAAGCATCAGTCAAGAAGGGATCATGCCTGTCTGTACGAGATGTTGTGGTTTGATGGGGTATTAGGCGGAGGGTTCTCTTCTGCTGACAGTTCTTTTTGATCATTTGACTTGGATTCGCTATGTTGTAGTCTCCATCTTTTGCATTTGGAGGCACCAATATGGAGCGGCTTTGGAGTCATTTAGAGGGCTTTTTGTTCGATCCGATAGAGGGATTGGACTCCCTTGAAGGTTACTTTCTCGAACGACGTGTTGCACATCCCTGGCTTCGGGAGGTCCGCGTCTCAATGAAGAAAGCCGGCTGGTTGAGGCTCGGCTTGTTGCACAGCGATGTCGCTGATTGGCAACAGGCGTTCTTTCGTTCATTGCTAGAGATGTACGATTCTATTCAGCAATCTGGCTTCCAAAGAGATCTCTTGAGCAAAGTCGCCGAGCTGTACTCCTTCATGAAGCCGTCATCCTGGTCCTTTGACCTCATGCGTTCATTTATCGAGCGCGCGTCCACCCTCCCTTACGAAGCTGATCAAGCCTATACACTCGCGGCGATCGCCCGTTCAACTGTGGGATTTGGCCCTCAATCCTGGTCTCAAGACTTCTTTCGCGAACTTGTACAACACACACGTCAACTCCGTGCAGACGAAGAGAAGGGGCGTTTGTGTTGTCAAATCGCTGGCGCTCTCGCCGTTCAAGGAGATCAAGCCTGGGTTGGGCGTCTCTTCGAAGAAGTCGTCGATATTGTTCGTTGTTTTCAGCACGACACCAACAGATTGGAGACGTCCATCGTCTTGAGTGAGCAATTCCTCGGTGTCGAGCAGGTCCGGCCCGAACTTGCCGAGGCTCCATTCGTTTTGCACGCGGCGTTGTTGTGTGTCTTGATCGGGATGAGTGACCAAGAATCCATTCGCGCGGGCCTGGCACGTCGTCTCTCCTTTATCGAACACCAACTCAGTCGACGTCCCGACGATGTCGTGACAGATACGTGGGAGCGTCTCTTGGAGGCGCTGGATGCACTCAAGGGGTGGAGTTTTGAAGAGCGTGACCTGCGAGGGGATGTACGGTGGAAGGTCGACTGTATTCCTTCGGTCATTGGCGTGTTGGGGCGCAGCTTTGTCCGATCACAGAATGACATATGGGTCTCCAACTACTTTCATCAATTGTTCGAGATGCTCTTGAGACAACCTCCGGGGGCTTCGCGTGAACAAGCCACACATATGTTGATCGAAGGGCTTGTGCAGCGTTATGACACACATCTTCAGGAGACTGAGGGGTGGATGCGCTTGGTCTTGGAGCGTGCTGAGTCCGTTGGGACGGATGCTTCTTTGGTGTATGATGGGGCGTTTGTTGGATTCCTTACACAGGGCAAGCTCGAAGATGCACAGCGAATGGCCGCTCGTATCGTCTTGCGAGAGCCACGTGACGCCGCTTTTGCTCGTCTCGCGGAGGCCTGGATGTCGATGCGTCAGCCAGAGGAGTCCGTGTTGAGTGTGCACGAGATCTCTGATCCCGAACGTCGCGGTCTCGCGGCGCTTTCTTTGTGTGATGAGGCCTGTCTCGTCCAAGCACCTGTTGCCTGCGCGATGTTGTTGAAGGAGGTTTCGACCTTGCCGGGGATTGCACAGCAAGCCTTGCAAAAGATCGTCGCACATCCTTCGTTGCCTCAAGAGGCAAGGGAAGCTATTCTATCTTTTGATCAGTCCGAAGAGATCAACCGTTATGCTGCACGTGAGAGGCTCTTTGAGCTAAACAGGTTGCGACAACATCTACCCAAAGCGCTTTACCTCAAAGAGAAACGTATGTTATTGGGGTTGACCACTTTCCCCGATGAACAGGAGAGCCACGAAATGTCCATTGAGATTATGTTTGATCGTCCACATCGCTACGGAGACGGTTTGTATCTGACGCCTCGCGAACACATCAACACCAACCATTTTGGCGAAGAGGTCGCTGGTAGCCGGTTTACTGCGTGGCGTGATTTTGACGAGATGTGGGAGGAGATTGAGCCGAGTGTTCGTGAGCGACTTCATGACGAAGGTGGTGTCCAGGTCATCGAACTTGAGTTGACGATTGATGTTGGACTTGTCGGTGTGATGGAGATTGATGCGGTCCCGTATGATAAGCTCGCGATTGAGGAGCGCAATGGCCAACCGAGTCTCTATTGTCACGCACCTGAAGTCAGGCTTCCTTCTCGTTGGATGACTGTTGTGATCGGTCCAAGCGAGGTCGCAGAGGGTGCTCTTGAAGACTACGAAGGGCACGATGTCCCACGAGCTTTGTACACAATTTATCCTGGTCCGCCTGCCGATCCATTCCCTCGCTGTGGCAAAGAAGATCACGAACGACTCCGTACATCCCTCAACGCGGCCGTCCGTTTGCTCCAGTCCGAGCAGGTCGAAGAAGCCAAAGCCGTCTTGTTCGAAACCTACAACAAGCTCGAAGGACATGACGACGCAGCTCGATTCTGGTCCCGCCACGTCCTCATCCACTAACCGCAACACTTTTGGGGAGAGATATCCCGAAGCCGATGGGGTCCTCTTCATATGTGGAGGGGGGAGTGATTGGAGAATCGTCGTCTTCATGTGTTGCGGATGCTGCCCTGACAGGAAACTCGCCTCTTTGCAGAGCCGAAGATGGCAGCCTGAACACTTTTGTATCATTTTGTGGAGTCGAAGATGGCAGCCTGAACGCTTTTGTATCGTTTTGCAGAGTCGAAGATGGCAGCCTGAACGCTTTTGTATCGTTTTGTGGACTTGAAGATGCTAGCCTGACGGGTTTGCTTCCGTTTTCAAGTCCAGCGGATCGCATCATTTTAATTTTGCTGCCGTCTTCAAGTCCAACGGATCGCATCATTTTAATTTTGCTGCCGTCCTCAAGTCCAGCGGATCGCATCATTTTGATTTTGCTGCCATCCTCAAGTCCAACGGATCGCATCATTTTGGTTTTGCTGCCATCCTCAAGTCCAGCGGATGCCTTTGAGGTGGTGGTTGTGGGTGGTTTGGGAACTGAACCCTCTCAAGAAGGTGTCTCTGTATTTTCGTCGTTTTCGGTGGGTTCAGAGGAGCTTGTGGAGGTTGTTGGGCCGATGTCCAAGAAGTACTCTTTGGTTTCGGAGCTACGTTGTAAGTGACGGAGTGAGCCGCGGGTGATGAGTTTCAGAGTAGAGTACTCACGATCCCATATTATCGCAGATTTCCAGACAGCTCGTCGGGCTTCTTGTGTTTCGGCTTTTTCGTTTGAGAGGCTTTTGTTTGCGCCTTTGACTTCTTTCCACAGAGTCTCCACATGTTGAATCAGATCGAAGTCTGCGTCCTTGTAGTGGAGTTCTTTGTGTGAGGGGAGTTGTTCATGGAGGTGTTCGATGAAGACATATTTGTCGTTCGTGGAGTTAAGCTCGCTTTTCTTCTTGCCGCCGGTGACTTGTTCAATAGAGAGTCGGATTTTTTTGAGTGCCTTTTGATCTTTTTTGAGTTTGGCTTTTCGCGTGATGAGTTCGAATGTATCGTAGACGAACTCGATGCCATCTTTTGTGGTGGTGGGGAGTTTGAGTTGGAGTTTTGTGAGGGCTTCGTCTTCGCCGATTTCTTTGTTAAGGAGTTCGAGGGCTTTGATGAAGTTGGTATGAGCGAGTTGAAACCATCCAAGAGAGGTTTGCAAGATGGTTGCGATTTCGGCATTTTGCTTGATAAGGACGGTGATGTTGTCGATGCTGTGTGAACCGTATACACGTCGATTGTCGTAAGTGAAATTGGAAGTGGGTCTCATGTGATACTCCTCATGAGGATAATGGGACGAGAGAAAAGCAAATTTCATTGAGCATTTGCTGGCCAAGGCCAAGCCTTTTATGCTTGTCGACTTTGAAGGGTCGTTTGCTTCCTTCCGATGGACAGATTTTGTCTTTTTTGATGTCCGTCATCCTACCACTGGAGCCCATTCGATGCAACTCGATAAGAGCGTTTTTTTGATGGCGCTGTTCTTGATGACTGCGCTGCATCACCGCTCGTAAAACGAGCGGTGATGCAAAGTCACTAGGCAAGCGAATGCGCGGCAGTCTGCGCCGAAGGCGCCAACTGGAGGGGGAGGCAAAGCCGATAGGCTGCGCCTGGGGACCGCCTCCGGTCCCCGGTAGCAAGGCAAGCGAAGCGCGGCAGCTGCATGGGCAAGCGAAGCGCGGCAGCTGCATGGGCAAGCGAAGCGCGGCAGCCGCATGGGCAAGCGAAGCGCGGCAGCTGCATGGGCAAGCGAAGCGCGGCAGCTGCAGGGGCGAGTGGCAACTCGCCCGTTCACAGGTGGGCGAGTGGCAACTCGCCCGTTCAATCGCCCGTTCACAGGTGGTCAGGGCATCATGAACCAGCGTTGGATGACGTCGCCAGCGGGCTTGTTTGCGGGGCTGTAGCTGTAGGCAGGGAGGATGGAGGGGTCAGTATAAAAGCGCCAGATAAAGAACCCATCAAACCAGGGTTCATTGGCAAAGACGCGGAACAATGCACGATAGCAATCGGCTTGTTGTTCTTGGGAGATGGGGCGTTGCAGATCATCTTGCCATTTCCACGGATATTGTGCGGCGTCTTCGAATGTGGTGTAGCCGACCTCCGTAAAGATCACGGGTTTATTGTATGCCTCGGAGGTCTTTTGAAGTGTTTTGACGATCGGCAGCCAATTGTCCATGATCGACAGCATGGAAGTATTTGGGCCATCGGACAACTCAAAATAGGCACCAATCCCGATATAATCGAGTTCATCCCAAAATGTCACCTGTTGGAACTCTTCGTACCAGTTGGCTGAATAGGTCAGCTTTCCTTTGTAGAGACTACGCGCGTGTTTGATAATGGCACGCCAACTCTCCGGGAATTGCGAAACACTTTGCTGATACTCCAACCCTAGAATCAACATCCCCACACCTGTTTCTTGGCTGAGTCGGGCGTAGTGTCCGATCATCTGTTTGTAATTGTCGTGAAATGTCTTCCAATCTTCTTCATTGTCCATCTCGATATCCGCGCGAAACGGGTAGGGGGGCTTAAAGAAGTCTGGGGACTCAATACGCGGCAACAACGTGATCTGGAACCCTTGCTGTGTGGCGTAGGTGATGAACTCTTTGTAGGCGTTGTCATCTAAACCATATGACAACGCGGGCTTATGGATATTCTCCATATGGACGTCTGGACCGAGCGCGATCCACTTGATGCCCAATGATTTCATCGTCTGTAAGGTTTGTTTGGTGACTTGGGAGAGGATGAGTCCCTTGTCATTTTTGGTGAGCCAGCCGCCGCGAAAGTGGCGTTCAGGAAGCTGAGGAGGTGTGCACGCAGTGAGCGCCAACCAAAAGATGAAGCCAAACAAAAAGGTGATGTGCTTCATACGGTTCCTCTTGTATGCGCTTTTTGGCGGCCTTATTTCAGGAGTTTTTTGGTGTCTCTGAGTGCTTTGGTGTCTTCGGGGAGGAGCTGCTGGGCGAGGTCTACGACGAGTTTGAGTTCGTCGATCTCGTTGGCCTTGTAGAGGGCGAGGGCGAAGTTGTGCAGATACGTTGGATCTTGGGGGTTAAAATCAAACGCTTTGCGGAAATAGGAGATCGCCTCGTCAAGGCGTTGGGGTTCAGCTTCAAAGGCGATCACACCAAGGCCTGTGAATGCCTGCGCAGAAGCGGTCTTTTCGAGAGAGCGTTTGTAGGCTTTCTCAGCTTCTTCGAGTGCGCCGGCGCCGCGGTAGATCTCACCAAGGTTGAAGGAGGCCTCCCAGCTGTTTTCACGTAGCTGTTCGGCTTTTCTGAACGCGACCTCTGCGATGTCAAACTGCTTTGTCTCGATGGAGATATTGCCCAACTCCAAGAAGTCTTCGTAAGCGCCTCGCATTTTACTCTGTTCGAGGGCGATGTCGAAGGCTTTGCGATTGCTTCCTTTTTGGCGGTAGAGGCGGATCAGCTCATCTCTGAAGATGTGCGCGAGAGGGTTGTTGAGGAGACCGGCCTTGTAAAGTTTGATCACACCGTCAATTTCGCCTGCGGCCGAAAAGACCTCACCCATGAAGAGATAGGCTCTGAGGTGGTAGGGGTTGAGGTGGATGGTCTTCTCACAGGCTTCGAGCGCCTTGATGGTATCAAATTGACGGGTATAGAGGGCTGCGAGCTCGAATTGGGCCTGGAAATGATTGGGCTCCAATTCGAGCGCGCGTTTGAGATAGGATTCGGCGCTCTTTGCGTCCTCTTCGGACAGTTCGTCTTGATGTACGATGATACGACCGAGGTTGTATTGGACATCGGACTGTTCGGGTTGGATGGAGAGTGCCTTTTCGTAGTCGGCTCTGGCGGCCTCTTCGTTGCCGTTGAGTTGATGCCAGAGACCCCTGACCCCAAGCGCCTGTGCGTCTTTGGGGTTGGACTCCAAAAGGGGTGTGAACAATGACTCGCTGCCATCGAATTGTTCGAGGCCGAGGAGGACACGTGCCAATTCCAGGGTGGATTCGCGATCATCTGGTTGTTCTTTGAGATGGGCACGAAGAATGGAGGCGGCCTCTTCGAGTTGACCTTCGAGGAGCGGTTGTTGGGCAGATACTGGAATTGTCATGTTTTCCGTTCTTCTGGAGTTCGAATGGGGTTAGGGGGAAGGAGGATCAGGAAGCGACAGCACCGAGGAGGGAGCCAGCGCCAGCGCCTGTTCCGCCACCCATAAGGGTGCTAAACAAGCCCATCATCATTTGTTGGTTGGGGAACGCGCCACCAGTCATGGACATCATGTTGCCCATGATGGGGCTCTGCATCAACGCGCTCGCGGCGCCCATTGCTGCACCAGCGGGACCTCCAGTGAGGAAGCCAATGCCAGCGGAGATCGCGATGGGGAGAGCTTGTTTGATCAGGTTTCCAACACCTTTGAGGATGCTCTTGAAGAATCCACCGGCTTGTTGGTTGAATGTGCGGCCAATACCCAGGTCATGTTGTGGGTACATTCCTGTTCCCATACCCATGTTGTATCCTGGCATTCCCATGCCGTAGCCGCTGTTATATCCGTTGATGAAGGGGCTGCTCATGCCGTTCATGGCCATCATGGAGTTGTTGAAGCCCTGTACGGATTGGGAGTATGCCTGATTGAAGACAGTCGCTGGATCACCTGTGATGGGTGTGGTGCCCATCATGCCGGTGTTCATCATGCCAGTGTTCATCATACCGGTGTTCATCATACCGGTGTTCATCATGCCTGTTGTGGGCATTTGTGGCATGGGGCTGTACATGGAGCCAAATTTTTCTTTGAGGTAGTTGAATTGGCCTTGTTGTTTCCAGTCGATCATGCCGTCGATGCGGCCGGGTCCACCTGCGGACTGGACAGTTTGCCAGAAGTCAGCGGGTCCGTTGCTGCCGCGGAGGATGGAGATGATGCTGGATTCGTCTTGCTCACCGGTCCATCCGGAGCCGAGGACAGAGATGAGGCGACCTTTTTCCATGGGAGTAAGGGAGCCCATCAGCTCGGAGTTGGTGGTGAGGTTACGGACCATGTCGTCAGCTTGGGTGTCGAATGGTTGGTGTGATTTTCTAAGGATATCCTCGAACGCTTGCTTGGCTTGTGCGCGTTGTGGGCTGTTTGCTGGACCTGTGTCGTAGGTGAATTTGTCCAGCATGAAGCGGAACTCTCTTTGTTGTTTTGGATTGAAGAGAGTGTCGTTGAGTCTTTGGGGACCACCAGCCATTTGGACCATCCCGAAGAACTCAGCTTTGTTGTTTGCGGAGCCGAGGATGTTGTTGATAGCTTTTTGGTCAGCTTCTCCAGTCATGCCTGATCCGAGGATTTGGATGAGGCGACCTTTTTCAGCGGGGTTGAGTGCGCTGAGAAGTTCGGAGTCTCTGCTCAATTCACGTGCCATGTTATCGGCTTTTGTGTCGAATGGCATGTGAGTTTGTTCAAGGATTTGCTCGAATTTGGCTTTCGCTTCACCGCGGCTTGGGTGCATTTCTGGGCTCACGGGAGCGCGGCTGTCAGCGAGGGGAGCAGCTTGTGTGTTGCTGTTGGTGCCGATTGTGGGGGCGCCGTTTGTGTTGGCTGCGGTCAGGTTGGAAGTGCCCGAGAGGATCAGGTCATTGGTGTTGATACCAAATTGCTGCGCGAGGCTACCTGCGTTGATGTTGCTGGAGACGTTCGATTTTTGGCTCATGAGAGCGATTTGTTGGCGCAATGGCGAATTGCTTGTGCCCATTGCGGATTTGGTCGGTTGGGGGACCATATCCTTGATGCTCGCGAAGTCGTTCCATGCTTTGTTGGATTCGATGGTTTTGATGTCACTTTTGATATTGATGTTGACATCTTTGTTGATTGCGTTGTTGTCATTGGCGGGGGTTGGAATACTTTGGTGGACGTTTGGACCACCACCGATTTTTGCAGCCATGATGTGACTCCTATCGTATCGTTTAGGATGTAAAGGCGAAAACAAAAGCAACGAACCCTCCATTCAAAAGGGCTTTTTGACGAATGATGCTTTTGTAAAGAGATTGTGGGATTTGTACCACGATGACAGCATCATAGAAAGACAAAATCCCCATGTCAAGCAAAAAAACACCCACCAATTTTTGGCCTCAACGTGTCGATTGTGATTCAATGCAAGTGTTCGATCGCTGTTTTGTGTCTTTATCCCGTATGGTCGGGCCTGTTGTTTTACCTCTGTGTTGTTGACAGGAGGAATCCCCTCAGACGGTCCCGAGGACGAAGGGGTTTGTATCGTGCGATGCCTGTTTACGGAGTGGGCCATGTTTGACTTATGTGGAAGTGTTGATGTGTGTTGATTTGCCAAGTCCAATACGTACTGTTTGTTGTCTCTTCTCGCTCTGCTCGCTGTTTTTTGCGACGGGGTGTCCGAAGCAGCAGGTGTCTGTTTCTTCGCAACAAGGGCGCACATCCTTTGTCTCTGTGATCGCAGCCTGTCAAAAGGCGCGCCAGCGCAGGCCAACGTTAAAGCAGCCATTGTTTTATATGGCTCGTATCTACGAGCAAATGGGTGAGGATGACAAAGCGTTGTCCCTATATAAACGGTACCTGACATCCTTCCAATCGCCAGCATTGACAAGGTATTTACAGAAGGGGCAGGTCCAAATTCGTCGTCATCTCGGGAGTCGAGGTGTTTCGTGGATTGCAACACGGATCAACGCCGTACAAACGGGGAGTGTCGCACCCAAACTTTACTGGGGGCGTGCGCCGCTTCAGATCCAGTGGGCGCTGAAAAAGAGCGTGGGGGTCGAACGAGAGAAGGTTACGGAGCTCAGTCTTTTGCGTGTCCATCGCAGGATGGCGCGGCTGTACAGGAAGCGCAAACAAAGACAAGAGATGGACAACGCGTATTTTCGGGTATTTTTGCTCTCCGAAGAGATGATGAGACACTTTGTTAAGACAAGGCGAGCGTTTGATCCCATCAAGCCTACCAATGCAGAAGCTCGATTTTATATGGCCGAATACAGGCGCAAGATCTTTCAGCAGATGCCTTTTGTGTTGTACAAAAAACTCGAACCAGAGCTGATCAAAAACATGCGGATTCGCTTTGTCAGGCCACCGATTGGCGAGGCGGGCTTGTTATTGGCCCACGATTATATGCAGGTCTTCCCGATGAAGGTCAATGAATGGTCGTGGGCTGCGAACTTCCGACGTCTTGAGATTCAACAACTGCTCGCTCAAAAAGCCCTACGTTCGAAAACACCACCTTCACTCCCAACTGGAGTGGTCGCGACCTACGAGAAGCAAGTGAAGAGTTTGGCGATGTTGTGGTTGAGGAAAGCTCGTAAGGGATACGCTTCTATCTTGCAAAATGCCGTGAAGATCGAGCTGTATACACCGTGGGTTGAGCGCGGGATGCTGGCATATCAGCGACTGGTCTCAAAGAACGGAGGGGTGCTGACTTCTTCGCCTTGGTGGTCGCGTTTACTTCGCCTTCGCGAGCAATTTCGACAGGAACAAAAAAGTTCGAAGCGTCGCTTTGTACAGTTGACAAAGCAAATGAAAGCGAAATGTCTTCGCTATTAGTTTGTTTTTGAAGTCGAATCGAAAGCGGATGGGGTGGGCGCTATCTGTTTTGTCTTCAGAATGTACGTGTTCACATGGTGGACTTTTTCTAAGAGGAAGTAGGGAATGGATGAGTATCTCGATGCCTCTTGCAAGGTGTGAGTCTTTTTGAGAAAAAAGAATAAAAAGATTGAATGAAACGGTGGTTCGTGGCGTCCATTTTCACATGCAAGCAATTCGCTGTGCCATCTACAGGCACACATGTCCATCACACTGCTTCGTATGTGGAGCAGCCCCGCAACCATATGGTCGTTGTTTGCCATAAACATGTGCATTGATAGGGACGGATCTTCCCAAACATATGTACCCATATGGATAGGGTCTTCCCCTGTATTCCGCGTGTTTATTGGCGAGCGGTATCCTTTCGTTCATTTTCCAGTATTTGTCAAAAGGAGTTACTCATATGGTGAAACATTCCAGGGTACGATTGCTTTTATGTTTGGTTGGGGTGGGGTTTCTGCTTCCGTCTCTTGCGTTTGCGAGCGCTGAAGGGCGCTTTGTGAATGGGTATCTTAACAATCCGAAAGTCCGGTCCAAGCTCGATCCATTGCGGCGGAAAATGCAGAGGGCCAAGCGTCGTTTTGATGCAGCAGCAGCGCCTGTCCGTACGATTGTCAGACACCGTGGCCAAATTTGTGTGCGGGAGACACACCGGAAATGCCATTCGTGGTTTAAGTGTCGTCGCGATTGTAAACTGAAGGCCCTCGGGCGTTGCATCGCCTGGCTCCCCAAGAAGTGCCACAAAGCCCAAAAGTGCCACACCATCAAGACGTGCAACTTCAAAAAGGCCAAGATGTGGGTGGACCTCAAGAACAACGCTGAACATGCTTACAAGATCGCGAAAGCCGACTTTGAGAAGACAAAGCGACGTTTTGAGAGCCAGGCCAAGAAGACCTTTCGTCGTGTGCAAAAAGATGTCAAGAAGGCCTCCAAGAAGACGGTCGTGGCGTTGAAGAAAGCCGCCGACGCGATCAAGAGGGCGGCACGTGGTGCGTTCCTGTCCAAGATCAGAGAGCTTGAGCGGGCTGCAAAGAGAGCTGTCCAGCCACTGACTCGGATGCTCGCAGCGTCAGGCCGGACCAAACGTATCTTCTACTACAAAGGTAAGCCTTACGAGATCAAATACGCCAACCTTTTGCGTGGTGGCTTGAGGTCCGACATCCCTGGCTACCACCGTCGCAAACAGATTGTTAGCACTTTGAAGTCCAGGCAATGTTTTGATTTCCAAAGGGAGATGAACAAATTTGCCAACGGTGGGTATAAAAGAATATTGCTCAGAGCGTTTACGCAAATGAGTGTGATCGCGCCGATTTTTAAGAAGAAGTTGCTGCCGAGATTGAAGCAGGGGGCAAAGCAGTTTCTTAGCCTTGCGCGAAATCGGAACTTTGTTGTCAACAGCAAAAACGAGTATTTGGCAGCAAGAAGAAGTTATGCGTTCGCCAAAAAACATCACCAAGATTTGAACACAGGGAAGTCTGCGCTAAAAGCCAGACGAAGTCGCGAGCGATACAATAAGAGCGTGAAGCGTTTGGAGAAAGCCTACAGGATGCTCAAAAGAAGCGAGCGCGATATCAAAAGCGCGAAGAAGAGCATCAAGGCGTACAGAAAGGTTCTGTCCAAGTCGGCTGGAAAATCTGCCCTTGGCGGTGTCGCGATGTCTGTGGCGGGGACTGTTCTTGGGACAGTGTTTGTCTACGCAAATCCATTTTTCTCCTGTAAACACCACAGAAGCGAAAGTGCTTACAAAGCATGCTATGTCAAAACATATCTCAGTGATTTGGGAGATCTCATCTTTGATGTGACAACGTCGAGCATTTATACAGGCTTTGACCTGTCCGTGGTGACAAGCCTCTCTGTCATCATCGCGACACAAGTGACCATTTTGCTCGCGGCGATGTCGGCTGGACTCGGGGCGGTGATGGGTCCACTGGTTGGACTGATTGTTAAGATGGCAATCGGTGTTACGACAACCATGCTCTTGGCGAAGTTTGCCAAACCTCATTTCAAACGACGTCTTTGGTATGGGACCTCCATGCACCATCCCTTCAAAAAGGAGGCCGAGCGGGCCGCTGGACAATCGTGGCTTGTGGCGAAGCTGCCTTCCTCATTTTCGGCATATACACAGCAATTGCTTCGTGAGGAAGCGAAGAAAACCAAAGATTACGGAAGAGTGGGGCATCCTTGTCTAAACAAAAAATGTGTCGGTGATGCGTGGTGTAGCCAGCGAGAGAATCGCTGCTATGAGACTTGTTTCAGCACGCCCACTCGCAGTGGGAATCGAATTCCTCGTAAGAATCGCTACTTTTGTGATTATGGTCGTGAGAAGCCTGTCGGCCGGGTTGGTGGAGTATGTCAGCGTGGTCGTTGTGCGAAGGGAGCGTGGTGTAGCCGTCGAGAGAATCGATGCTACGAAACTTGTCTCGACACACCCACACGGAGTGGGAATCGTATCCCACGTAAGAACAGATATTTCTGTGATTACGGCAATGAAAAGCCCGGAAAGAGAATCCAACCAGCTCGCCCCAAAGGATATGTTGGGTGCTATCTCGACAAGCCACAGCGTGATCTGAGTGCTCATCTCGCCGGTTATCGCCACACACCAGCCTCTTGTATCAAAGTGTGTGCAAAAAGAGGTTTTCCATTCGCAGGTGTGCAGGATGGTGGTCAGTGTTTTTGTGGTAATCGATACGGAAAGTACGGAAAACGCTCGGGACGAGAGTGTTCGAAGAAGTGTGCAAGTGATCGAAGATATCTTTGTGGTCATGCGTGGAGAAATGAAGTCTACAAGACCGGCGCCACGCGACGTAACATCAAATATACTCGACGTGGTGGGTATGCCATTCATTGTGCACGAGGAGGTTGTTTGCGCAGTGGCCCAGGCTGCAATACATCTTGGGTACGTGGTCAGTGTAGCTTCCCCAATCATCAAGCGAAATATCTCTGCGCACAACACCCTCAGTGCAAGGCGATTGTGTGCAACCGAAGTCGCAGGGATTGTCAGGCTCGGCGAGGGACTCGTCTGACACGTCATTCAAGTTTTAACAGTTACATTCTCCGCTAAAACGCACCATCACAATCTTTCCATATCTTCCTTCTCTTCCTTTACTCCGAAGACTCCTGACTGCCTTTTCTCATCCCACCATCCTCTTTAGTCTACTCCAAGAAGAAAAGAGTGTAGGAAAAAGAAGCGCACTGCGAGAAAACGGATTGCTCTGATTCGCGTTCTTGTGTACGATGGGTGCACTTTTGTGTTTGTGTTTACGCGTCAGAGAGCCTGGGGGCATCATTTTGATCGGATGGATGGACCCTACGAGGCTCAATCACTCTCCACACATTGTGTGGATGTCGCAGACCCTTTTGGTCTTGAGAAGGAATTTATCGATGAAGTTTGATGTTGAGAAGTACCGCTTATCGACGATGACAATCAGCGCGATCATGCTCTTTTCGCTCTTTCAGTGGGGATGTCCTCCTCGCAATATTCGTCGCGACCCCAAGGTCGTCTACACTGAAGCGCTCGGATTTTGCAACAAAGCGCACCGGCGAAGTCCACCCCGAAAAAAACCACTGTTCTACCTCGCGATGATCAATGAGCGGTTGGAAAAGTGGGAGCAGGCTATCGTCGCGAGACAACGATACATCGCACAAACACAAACAGGCGCGTTGCAAGGTTACCTCTCAGAGGTGCTCTCAAAGATGAAGAAGCACTACGACAAACAAGGGTTAAAGTGGGTTCTTGCGAGACTCGCAGCGAAGACCGAAGTCACCAAGCAGATGAAGTTTGGTCGAAAAAAGCTCGCCGCGATCGGCTGGGGCGGTTCGAGCAATGTCAAACGTCTGAACAAAGCAGATGTAAACAATCTCGTGTTGTTGCGTATGTACGCCAAAGTGGCCGAAGATTACCGGATGCTTAATAAGTTCAATAAAGCCGATGATTACTCGATGATCACACTGGCACTCGCCGAAGAGATGGAGCGTCACGGTATTTCCGCAGTGGAGGGACGTCTTCCCATTGTGCAAAAGAACGCTGAGTCTCGTTTCTTTCTGTCTGAACGACGTCGACGTGTTTTTCAGAAGATGCAATTGAGCAAAGAGCTCAACCAAAATAACGCACGTCTCAAAGAGATCATCGCTTTTGGTGTCTTGCTTTCACGGGATTATGCTGAGGTTGTGAAAGTTCGGGTGCCTGAGTGGGCGCTCGCTGCAGCGTTCCGTCAAGCGGAGATCTACACTCTCCTGTACGACAAGGTGAATGGTGTGACAAAGCCCGAGAATGTCTCACAAGATTCTTGGGTAAAGTACAAGAAAACACTCGATGAGATGGGACGTGGGTGGCTCAAGAAAGCCAAAGATGGGTTTGCAACGGTGCTTCAGAAGGCGATCTCGTTAGAGGTCTATACACCCTGGATCAAAAAGTGCGAGCAAGCCTACCAAAAGGTCAATGGGCTCATCGGGAAGAACACAACACAGCCTGCGTGGTGGGCACAATTGCAATCACTCAAGAAGAAAAAGAAAGAAGAACAGGTCACCACGCTGCCCGAACAAATCCTCGAAATGTGTAAGTCCTTCTAAGGCTCCCACAAAAACAAGCGCAGTCGTCTTGGACCTCATTTGTTTCCTGCTCCCGTCCTGCCCATCAATCCAGCAAGTGTGTGTATTCCTCGAATTCAGCTTTACACGGTTTCCCATCACAATACAGGTAGTGTTCGATGCGACCTGGCGTCATCGCGACAATCGTAGAGGACAACGTTCCATATGTTGGGGTGTGGATGCACATGGCTTCGAGCTGTCGAAGAAAGATACGTGGTATCCAACGGCTCTCTGGTGGATCAGGGATCTCCGAGAGCGGCGGGAGCTGGTGATCAGACAGCCAATGTTGTAGCTGTTTCCACAACGCAGCGCCTGTTTCGAGTGGTACATCACACAACGATCTCATGTAGCCTGCTTTGGGAAAGAGCGTTGTGTTGAGTCGATCATTCGGCAAGACGTGGAGTCCTGTTGGAACGGTCTCAAAGTCAAAAGTATCTGCTCCCTCTCTGGCATACGCCACACGTAGATCACCGCTTTGACCAAAGAGCAAGTTGAATGGGTTGTAATCCTTGGGAGAGCGGGCTTCGAGATATGCCTGGATCTGATCCGGATGCTCCATCTTGAGGGCATCTTTGACCACTGTGCCTCTCGAACCTTTTGACTTGTCGTCTTTTTTGTAGTTTCTGTGATTGGTCACGCCGACGAAGATACCTGCGGCATTTGCCCCCATCCAGGTCCCACCTCGTTTCTGGTCTTTTCCACCAATTGCGATGGGAGCGTCGTGTAATCGTTGAATAGAGCTGGACGGTCGATGGTAACTTTCATCGCGGTTGGCGGCGATCAGGAGCGGAAAGTCTGGATGGATATCCTGGAAAATCAAGACCGTACACATACATTTGTCCTATGTTGAAAGTAGGGGGTGTCAGAGCATTCTCTTGATCGGCTTGCGACAGAGGAGAAAGAATCGCGTACACAAGCTCACACTGGCAAAAGACAGCCCGGCGATCAAGCCCCACCACATCGCGACAGGATCCTGTTCACCACCTCCAAATGTCAGATACCACGACAACGGCAGTCCAATACACCAATGACTTGCGAGATAAAACAGCGCCGGAATCTTGATGTCACCAATGCCTCGTAACGCCGAAGATGAGACCGCCTGGATACCATCGACAACCTGGAAAATGGCCGCCATGAGCATAAAAGGAACAGCTGCTTCGATGATCTGTTCATTGACAGCGAACCATCCCGCGAGCTGCTTCGGGAACGTGTAGAACATCATCCCACTGACGCTCATAAACATGACCCCCCAGATTAACCCCGCGATGCCAGCGACCTGCGCTCCAGCTCTGTCTTCTTTGCCCGCAGCATGACCAACTCGAACTGTCGTCGCGCTCCCAAAGCCCACACAGATCACAAAGGTGAAACTCGCGAGTTGAAGGGCGATTTGGTGACCACTCAAGATCACAGGGCCAAATTGACCCATCAACAACGTCACGAGCGCGAACAATCCACCTTCTGCGAGATATTGTATCGAAAGAGGCCACCCTAGACGTAGCAGGTGGACGAGCGCTTTGCGCTGGATGGGCTGGGTGTCGTCGATTTGGTGTGTTTGTCTCTGTTGCGCGACGTAGTGCCGTAGGATAAGCCACTGAAGACATGACATGAAGGTCGTGGAGATACCCGCACCAAAGACACCCCAACCTGCAAATCCAATCGCCGGCAGACCGACCTTTTGAAGTGCCTGATCACCCATGGCCAGGAACGCCGTCGTGAAGACATTGAGGATATTCGCGATGATCGTGGAGGCGACCATTGGGCGGGTGATGTGATTGGCTTGTAGGTATGCCTTGGAGGTCCTGTACATGTACATAAATGCCAGGCCGGGGGCACGTGCGATCACGTAGTACTGGACAGCTTTGATGGTGGCTTCGTCGAATTTCAGCACGGGGAGGACGAACGGAGACAGGACGAGCATCAAGATCAACGGTATACACATGAGCAACGAGAGGACGATGCCTTCTCGGTAGTGTCTGTAAGCCTTGTCTTCTTCACCTGCGCCGATCGCCTGGGCGATAAAGGGTTCGAGGCCAAAGAGAATGCCCATGCCAAAGACGGAGACGATAAAAAAGAGGGTGGCGCCTGTTGCGGTCCCTGCGAGCGCAACAGCGCCCAGGCGTCCCATGATCGCGGTGTCAACGAGACCCATCAGGTGATTGCCCGCGAAGGCAGCGCTGAGGGGGGCAGCCAACACCAAAGTACTCCACAGCTCTTGTTTGAGTGTGGTCTGTGTGGATTGCATTGTTTTCACTTTCGCGTTGGTTTGGATGTGTTGGCAGGAGGTATGGTTGGTCGCACAATTGTATCGCTCAAGGGGATGTTTGCCTTACAGTTTGTACACCTTTGCGAACTTGTCGTTGATGTACTGTACGAATGGATCGATAGAGAGTGGCGCACCTGTGACTTTTTTACAGAGGTCACGGGCAAAGTGGACACTCCCAGGTTCGTGGATGTTGGTTTTCAACCATTGTCGCAGCGGCGCGAGCTCTCCTTTGCGGAACATACTTTCAAGCTCAGGGAGCGCCTGCTGCGCGGATTGGAAGAATTGAGCGGCGTACAGATTACCGAGTGTGTACGTCGGGAAGTAGCCAAAGAGTCCGGCTGCCCAGTGGATATCTTGTAGACACCCAACACTGTCATCTGTGACCTTGATGCCAAAGTCTTTTTCAAAGCGCTCATTCCAGGCCGTTGGGAGATCATCGATCTCAATGTCTCCTTCGAGTAACGCGACTTCGATATCGAAGCGCAAGATGATGTGAAGGTTGTACGTGATCTCGTCGGATTCGGTTCGGATAAAAGAGGGGGAGACGATGTTAATGGCGCGCCAGTAGTCTTGCAGATCAACAGAAGAGAAGGGGGCGTGAAAGCTCTCCTGAAGCTGTGGGTAAAAGTGCTCCCAAAAGGCCATCGAGCGTCCGACATTGTTTTCCCAGAGGCGAGATTGTGACTCATGAATACCGAGAGAAGCATAGCCACCAGCCGGTTTGTCCAGGCGTGCGCGGTCCATACCTTGTTCGTACAGAGCGTGACCACCTTCGTGCATACATCCAAAGAGAGATTCGGTCATTTGGCTCGTTTGGTAGCGCGTGGTGATTCGCACATCTGCACCATTGCCCGTACAGAAGGGGTGTGTGCTGACGTCGAGTCGACCTTCATTGATGTTGTAGCCCATTTTGTCGAGGACTTTGAGGGAGAACGCCTTTTGCGTGTCGATCGAGAAGTCACCTTTGAGGTGCTCTGGGTCGGGTTGGTATGTGGCTTCCTTCAGTGTTTGCAAAAGTGGGACAGTGGCCTCACGCAAGGAAGAAAAAATCTCCTTCAAGTCCTCGGAGCGTTCGTTGGGCTCATAATCATCGAGGAGCGCATCATAGCGGCTCTTTTCGCCTCTGATCGCGTCGGCGTATTCTCGTTTGCATTTGACGATCTGTTTGAGTTTGGGGGCGAAGGCGGAGAAGTCCTTTTCCTTGCGTGCACCTGCCCAGGCTTGGACGGCTGTGACGCTCAACTTGGCCAGCTCTTCGACGAGCGTCGGTGGGACTTTGGTTGCCTTGTCATATGCTCGCTTGGCTTCACGAAGATCAGCTCTCTCCACTTCATTCAAAGAGTCTACATCTTCGAGCTCTGCGATCCATTCGCCGACTTGTGGGTCCGTGAGTCTTTGGTGGTGGAGGGAGGAGAGAACAGCGGTCTCTTCTGCTCGTTGATCCGTCCCACCAGAGGGCATCATCACCTCTTTGTCCCAGTCCAGCAATTCGCTGATACTGCCCAAGTGATGCAGTTCGCGAAAGCGATTCATAAGCAACTGAAATGTTTTGTTTTCTGTTTTATTTTGAGAAGACATTGGGATCCTCCAGTAGGGTTCATTGATGTGAGCCGGGACACATTACCTGATGGTGACTAGGAGCGCAACTCTTCAGCTGTGACAATCTTTGTGGGGGGTGATTCTCGTTCGAAGCTCCGTTTGCATTCGACGGCTTCGAGGTCATTTACAAAGGATGGGAGCGCGCACCATTGGAGTGTTTGTCCAGTCAAAGGGGAAGGAACGTTGAGTGCGCTCGCATGAAGCATCATCCTCTCAGCAGCTTGGGAGTTCGTGGCATAGAGAGGGTCGCCGACGATGGGATGACCCCATGTGCTCGCGTGGATGCGGATCTGATGTCGAACGCCTGTGATGATCTTGATCATACACAACGTTTGGTGATTGCGATGTGCGAGTGGGACAAACCAAGAGTGGGCTTGTTGGACATGTCCTTTGTGTTTTTGAGAAGGGTCGAGGAATGCGATCATCTTGGAGGGTTGTGAGGGGTGGTGTGTGATGGGGATGAGGAGCTGTGCTGGAGTGGTGACGATTCCGTGTAGCCATGCGAGATAGCGCTTGTCCCATTGTTTTTCGTCGCGGCTTTGTGACAGGCGCTGAAAACTCTCTTGTGAGTTCGCAAACAAAAGAATTCCAGACGTCTCATAGTCGAGCCTATGTAGGAGTCCTGGTTCACGGGGAGAGCCTACATCTTTGATGTGTGGAAAGTCGCGTACAACAGCTTGTGTGATGGTGTCCAGATCCCAAGGGTTGAGTGGATGGCAGTGGGCTTGGTGGGGCTTGTTGACGACGATGACGTCTTCATGTTTGTCGATATATTCGAGTCGAAGGGTTGATTCTGCCTCTCGTGGGATGAGCTGTGATGTGCCGTGTGGGAGCTGGATGAGATCACCTTCTTGCACGTTGTATCCTGGCGGACGTGAGGTGCCATTGACGAAGACCTTGTGCTGTTTGAACCACAGCTTGAGGGCGCGGTTTGAGACGTGTGGGAATTGTGCTTTGAGGATACGGTCAAGTCGGCTGGAGGAGGTGGATGTCCACTGAAGGGGCGTTGACAAAGGTGTTACCAGCGAGTGCGTTTTTTACGGATATATACGGGGAAGTAGACCACGGCTGAGCCAGGGAAGGTCGGCATTTGCCAGCGTTTTGCGCGTCGTCTGATGCAGCTGTTGAGAGAGGTCGAAGCGTAGTCGGTGTCGATCACGCGAACACGTGTGACTTTCCCTGTGGTACCCATGATCGAGAATTCGATGTTTCCGCCCGTAAATCGAGAGTCCATCTGCATTCTCATTTTAAAGCAACCGAAGATACTGCGGATACGACCACGGATGTAGTTGGAGAGCTTCTTGCGTGGGATGCCACTACCACCGCCATTTGTGAAGTCGACAGTCGCAGCAGAGGGGCCAGTTGCGCCAGCTTTTCCACCTTTACGACCTTTTCGTCGGCGATACCGGATGTCGTTAAACTTTTTGTATCCCTTCTTCTTTTTGACGCCTTTGAAGCCTTCAAATGAGAATTGGTGGTCACCGTCTTGGAGGTAGACGTCGGAGCTTTGGTAGATAAAGACACGCCAGATCACAAACGCTGCGACGATCACGCTGATCCCTGAAGCGATACCGATCATCATGCGTTTTTTACCGGTCTTTTCCCAATATTCGTCACGTTCTTGTGCTTTTTGTTCGCGAAGAAGAACGGGGTTTTGTGTGTTGTGTAGCTCCAGGTAAGGCTGCAACTCCGTGATCTCGTGCAGGCGGCAACGGCTGAACCTGTTTTGGTCGAGGAGGAGGGTTTCGGGTTCAATTTCTCCCGTAAGCAGCTTTGGATACAGTGCTTTGGTCGAGAATGGCCCCATATCTTGTCCGTGCAGGCGGACAATCCATCTTTCTTCTTCTGAGAGATCAGTTGGTGGCTTTAAAGCTTCCTGATTGTCGACAACTTGATTTGCCATGATCAAAGCTCCATCTTCTTGATGAGACGTCGTGAATTGATTTCGATTGGGAGTGTAGTTCGCGTAGATACCAGCAACGACTTGAGAAAACGCTGTCAAATGGACGCCGCTGTGGGTCAAAATCTTTCCATTTATACAACAACTTGCCCCATCAGGCAAGCGACTGCGTCCAGAAAATCGCAATTTCTTGGTCGTGTGCATGGCAATGCGATCATTTTCATCCACTTACTTCCCAATCAACGGATGATCTGCTACCTTCTTGACTGATTGATTGTCAGGAGGTTGGTCATTTGTCCAAGAAATATATCGCAGTTGCCGGCAACATCGGCGTTGGAAAAAGTACACTCGTCGATTTTCTGTGCAAAACTTTCGCGCTCAAACCCATCTTCGAACCACATGAAACAAACCCCTATCTCGAAGATTTTTACCACGACATGAAACGCTGGGCGTTTCCCTCACAAGCGTACTTTTTGGGGCGAAAGTTCAGGCTCCATCGAGAAGCTGAAGCGTTCCCTTCACCTGTGATCCAGGACCGCACGATTTACGAGGACGCAGAGGTCTTCGCAAAGAGCCTCTACGAACAGGGGATCATGGATCAGCGTGACTTCGAAACCTATTGGGAATTGTACGAGAATATTTGTGATTCTTTAACACCTCCCAATCTCGTGATCTATTTGAAAGCCGACATCAAGACCATCCGCAAACGCATCGGGATCAGAGGTCGTGATTACGAGCAGGATATCCCTGTGCAGTATCTCAAACAGCTCGATAGGCTCTATGAACAGTGGTTCGCGACGTATGATCGCTCCCCCGTGATCACGATTTCGACCCATAAGATGGATTATTTGACTGATCTTGTCGATAGAATCGACATTTTATCCCAAATAGAGGTGCATCTCTCTTCGTGATGTTTGTGCTATCTTCTTCGCGAGAGAACCACTCTACCTACACGGATATTCGTGGATGAACCTCTACAGTGTGCTCTTGTTGAGGAGTGGTATGGCTCATCTACGTTTGTATCTTGTCTTGGTCTTGTTGATAACGTGCTCATCTGGTTGTTTTCTCGGACCACCAGGGTTGCAGGGACCATCTGGCCAGGATGGAAAAGACGGGACCCCCGGACGTGATGGAGAGCAAGGTCCACAAGGGCCACAAGGGCCTTCTGGCGCGGATGGCAAAGACGCAGAAGTCGATATCTTTCGCCCAGAGTCTTCACTTGGTCAGTACCCTGATGGGTGGGTTCCTACGGCTCGCAGGGGGACCATCGCCACTCATAAAGCATGGTATCGTGGTCGTGCTCTTGAGTACTGGGATCTCGGTGAGGTCCCTGTGACAACCTCCAAAATGTTCATCTTTTATTGGGAAGGGGAGAAAGAGCCTATCGCAGGACAACATCCGGTCTTGGAGACTGGACCACATCAGCCTCATGATTCCCCTATTGTCGAAGTCATGAGAGTGGATGTCCCTCAAACGTTCTCCTTCCGACTCAACGCGATCAAATCCCTCGAACGTCTCAAACAGACGGGGTTTTCGATCCAGTCAACGCTCTCTTTTCGGGCCTGTCCTATCGTCTCTTCTGACGCTGCTCTCGAAAATAACGTGGGCAATAACGCTGTCGCCCTGCAGAAGGTATGGGTTCATGCATATGCTGCACAAGTCTTTTGTTTTCAAAATGAAATCACACGGACCAATGGACGCATTGCCTATGGACAGATGGGGACGCCTGTCGTAGAAGCGAGTGGAAGCGCTGAAGGTGGTGCCTTATTCGAGCCTCTGGAGGTCTCTGTTCGCACACAGCTTCGCTTTTTTGTAAGAGATACCTACACCCAGGATGAATTACGTGATCTGAGGATGGTCTCTTTGGACGGTGCAGAAGCAAGCTCAACCCGTTTGACGCCTATCAGGCCTGATTCCCTCGAAACAGACGAGACGATCCCCGAGTTGGATGGAGCTTCGTTTTTGAAGAGCATTCCTCTTAAGAAAGGGTGGGTGGATGGTAAGGCGCTCTTGTACTGGTCCTTTGGGGAGGTCCAAAACAAGATTGGGAAAGTATATCGACTTGTCGATGCGAACGGTCCTGTCACGGATATCCCTGCCTGGATCTTTGCCTACCCACCTGGACATCGCTCTTACACACCTTTTGTGGAGATCGTCGAAGTCTTCCTGCCAGACTCTGTTGAGAGGGGTGGGTTACGCTCTCTGAGACAAATCCAATCACTCGCACTGAAGACGACCTCGACAGGGAAAGTCATCGCTGCGCCCATTGTTTCCAAAAATGTCGTGGTGGAGAAGCGCAATACAAATGAGCTGATCGAAGGATGGTGTCGAGGTGGGCGAGTCTGGTGGTTTCCCATAGCCGGGCAAAATGCGCTCCCTTTGGAGAGTGGAAAGCTTGTGAGTGGCCGTCTCTTGCGCCTTCAACACGACAAGACGCTGTTAGAACAACCTGTTTTCTCTTCGCAGAATCCAATGGTGTGGAGGAGAGAGGTTGTTGAGGTCCGAAAAGATGCGCTTGCTGGTGAGATCAGAGGATGGGGAGATGTGCTCTCTACTGACATCGCTCCAAGCACAACCTTTGTGTTCAATGTGATACAGCCCGGATCAGTGGATGCAAATGCTTCGACGCCTCCCTTTGTGGGAGCTGCATCTTTACCTTCGAACATCCCAAGGCGCGATGGGTACAGCGACGGACAAAGTATCTCTTTTTGGGATATGGGGGCTGTCACGCCTTCCATCGGAGCGTTGTACAGGTTTGTCGACGTACAGGGGCAGAGAGTGACAGGTCAGAGGGATATCATTGAGCGACTTCCCGGTGACAAAGACGCGACTCCTTTTCTCGAAGTGATCGAAGTGACTGTCTTTGATGGATACCAAGCCGATTCCATTCGTTCTCTCGCGTCGATCATACGAGCCGGTCTACCAAGGCGCCCAAGTGGCGTTGTGATCAATTGCCCGGTTGTTGCGCAGAATGCACAGATACAGGGTAAGGATATGAACACGTCAAACCCGCTTTGGGTGCGAGGCAGCTATGCGACGTGTTTTCCTTTTGAGACGACGTTGAAGAATGAGGGAGGCTTTCTGAAACAAGGATTTATGTACGCATTTTTCTTACCTTCTCAGAGCATGAGTATCACAGGGCAAGATGTTTTTGACGGTATGCGTAAGAGTTCAGGCGATGATGCTGGTTACTCCCCTTTGCGATTGGTGTTGCGCGTGGACGTCCCTGCAACTTTCGTGAGGGGAGATGTAAAAAAAGTCAGTGACTTGAAAACAAAAGGTTTTATACCTCAAAGCGCAGGTGTATTTCGCAATCTTCCGATGCAGATCACTTCCCCTTGATGGGCTTTTTTGTTATATTTCTGAATGTTGTTCATTGGCTTTTTCCAGTACCCTACAAGTTGAGATTCATCAAAAGCATGCAAAGAGATAACGTGCAAATTTGTCCTTCATGTGGTGCAAAGGCTCCTGTTCAGGCTGCTTTTTGTCCTTCATGTAGTCATAATCTGAAACGAAATGCTCAAAAGCGACGCGTGGACCCACTAGAAGGGATGATCCTCGATCAAAAATACCATCTCATCAAAAAAATTGGCGAAGGTGGTATGGCGAAAGTGTACAAAGCTGAACACGTATTCCTTCGCGAGCTTCGTGCCATCAAGATGATCAAACGTCCTGATCACCGACGGGAAACACAGTACGGACGCTTTTTGCGAGAGGCTCGACTTGCTCGAAAAGTGAGCGCGATATCCCCACATGTCATTCGTATCGACGATTTTGGGTACGACCAAAAACAGGGCGTGTATTACTACTCTATGGAGTTGTTAAAAGGGGAGAGCCTGCGCGAGATCCTACGCAAACCTCCATACTACCTGACCCCCGAGCGGACAGCCCAGCTCGCTGCCCAAATCTGCTCGGCGATGTCCATTGGACACGAAGAAGGTATGGTGCATAGGGACCTCAAACCCGATAATATCTTTCTGACTTCCTACAATGGGCAACCCGACTTCGTGAAAATCCTCGACTTCGGCCTCGCCAAACCTCTCGATCCAGATGAACCCGATTTCACTGAGGTCGGGAAAGTCGTGGGGACACCTGAGTACATGTCTCCTGAGCAGTGTCGTGGGCCCACTCCTGATGAACGCGTTCGAGGGATCAGCCACGTCGATGGACGAGCGGATCTCTACTCTCTTGGGATCGTGATGTATCAGTGTCTCGCCGGGCGTGCACCTTTCACCCTCAACGGTGAACCCACACCTCAGAACTTCCTGAAGTTGATGAGCCGGCAGATCTCTGAAAAGCCTGTGCCCTTGTTGAGTATCAGGAAAAACATCCCCCCTGGGTTGGCTGAGGTCGTAAAGAAAGCCCTGAAGAAAAACCCCGAACGACGCTTTCAATCGATGCGCGACATGCAAACGGCTGTCATGAACGCGATGCCCGATATCCACTATCCCTTCTTGCCCGAAGCTGAAAAGAGTGACAAACGCTCATCCGCGTTGTCTCTCAATCGGACGCTTCGCAAACAAACACCTCCTGCTGTCGCCCGCTTTCAGCTCCAACTCGATCCAGAACTTGATTACTAGTTCCGTTGGCTAGAAAAGAGCGTTCGTGTTGTGTGCGAAGCGCACAGCCTCCACTCGAACCTACAGGCCAAAGGCCTGATTTGGGAGCGGAGGCTGTCAGCTTGCATCCCTTCTTCCCCCAGCCAATAGACTCTCCACTTCAAACTTTCCCAAAAAAACAAACATACACATCCTCGAAATGACCGGAAGAATCATCCTACGAATTCAGTAAATTGGAACAGGTTTCATTTTTTTTGAATACACCGAGGGCGCTCTCGTCTACAAGTGTGTCCAGGCAAAAAGGAAGAATGAAATCGTGACCACGATTCAAGAGCGAAAAGAGGAAATGATGTCCACATACTTGAACACTCCCTGTTTGATTTTTCCATATCAAAAAGGAGCCCGTAAGGTATGAAACAGTCTTGGTTTTGGTTTGTTGTATGTTTGTTTGTGTGTCCCCAATTTGTTGATGCGAGAGGTTACACAAAAGCCCAAGTAGAGTCGATCGCAAAAACCGCGTGCAAGAAGAAGATCTGGGCCGCTTATAAGAAAGACAAGTGGCTTCGAGATTACAATAAGTGGAAAAAGAAGTGGAAGAGGTGGGGATACTGCCGGAACGTCAGGGTTCGCATTGTCTTTCGTAAACGACGTTTTCGGATCTGCAAACGGCGAAATAGTCGTGGTCGGATTGAGTTCCTGATCAATGGCAAAAAAAGACGTGTCCTCGGAAAGCTCATCAAATTCGGCAAAAGTCTCAAGGGCGGCTTCAAGAAGATGGAAGCCAAAGCAAAACGCCTCGCCAAAAAGGCGAAAGTCCGGATGAAGACGATCGGCGACAAGGTGAGAAAGGCCTTCAGAAAGGCGATGGCCGCGCTTCGCAGAAAGTGTGAGAGGCTCGCCAAGAAGTTTGCGAACTCAGCGGAGTGGAAACAAAAGCTCGCCGCTCGTATCGGAAGTATCGCCGCTACCAAGGTGAATTCGGCTCGCAGTCTGGCCCAAGGGAAGTTGCGCAAAAAGCTGCTCGATGCGCTTCGCAGAAGTCGAGATCTGAACGTTATGAAGCGAACACAGGCTGTCAAAAAAGCTGGTTTAAGAGCTTCGAAGTCGTTCGGAAAGACAGCAGCGATCGCTGTCGGACTGGCCGTTTCGTTTACAACCGCGACGATCGCTGTTGAGTGTTGGCCTTTTTCAGGTGCCCGAAAGCGTCGTTGTTTGTCCGGTGCTATCACAAAAGGGATACGTGATCTATCCTTTAACATCATCGCAGCGCTCGTCCAAGTCGCGGCTGATTTGAAAATCATTGAACCCACATCTCACTCTCTGGCGGCGATTGTCTCAGCAGCAGCAGCCGCCGCGACATTTGGGATTGGCGCAGCCGCTTATCCCATCGCGTACCTCGCTTCTAGCCTTGCGTTGAACGGAATCCTCGCGGTGACTTTCGAGCTTGCCTTGCGACCCAAGTTCAACAGCCTGTTTAATCGCAAAATTCGGCCTGGAGTGTCTGGATATGTAAGTTCTTTGGTCTCAAGAATCCCCACAAGCTCCCTCAAATGCCATGGCCCCAAAGCAATCTGCAAAAACTAAGGTGCAAAGAATAGAGAGGTCACCCTCTCTATTCTGATCTTTCCTCTCAAGTCTACTCTTCTGCTTTGTCTTTTTTGGCGAGCGCGATGTGGATGTCATCGAGCTGTTGCTGGTCCACAGAACCAGGTGCTTCGCTCATTGGGCAAGCTGCCTTTTGCGTTTTGGGGAAGGCGATGACGTCTCGCAGAGTATCAGAGCCCGCAAGAATCATGATAATACGGTCCAATCCCAGGCCCATCCCACCGTGAGGTGGCGTGCCGTATTTGAGCGCTTCGAGAAAGAAGCCAAATCTCTCCTCAGCTTCTTCCTGCTCAATTCCCACCATCTTAAGCAGCCGTGTTTGCAACTCTGTATCAAAGACCCGAAGGGAACCACTACCGAGCTCGTACCCATTGAGCACCAAGTCGTATGAAATCGACCGTATCTCAGCAGGAGCGGTCTCGATCTTGTCGATGTCTTCGGGGTGTGGCTGTGTAAATGGGTGGTGCAACATGTGCAAGTGTTTTTCACCGTTTTCGTCTTCGGTCTCTTCGACGAGAGGGAACTCATCGATCCACAAAAACGCATACTTGGAGGAGTCGATCAGCTCCAACGTTTCTGCCAACTTTCTGCGAAGTGCGCTTAGCCATTCATTGACTGAGGAGGCCTTCTCGTGGGCGACGACAAACAACAAATCGTTGTTTTGTGCTTCGGTGATCTGTTCAATCGCTTCGAGCTCTGCGCTTCCGTCTCCGAGGAAGTACTTAATGCTGGCTTCCCACGAACTGTCGAGTTTCTTGAACCACGCGAGTCCACCTGCACCTCTTTGCTTGATGAACTTTTCGAGCTTTTTGATCCACGATTTGCTGCGACCGGCTTCATTGGGAACGCGGATGCCCTTGACACATTTACCAGAGAACGCTCCAAAGCCGGATTCTGCGAAGACTGAAGTCATATCGATGAGTTCCAGTCCGTAGCGGAGATCTGGTTTGTCCTCACCAAATCGCTCCATCGCTTCTTTGTAGGTCATACGGGGGAAGGGGGTGGTCAACTCGATATTCATCGCCTCACGGAAGATGTGGACAAACATTCCTTCCACGACGTTGTGGACATCCTTGTCTCTGACAAAGCTCATCTCCAGGTCGATCTGTGTGAACTCTGGTTGACGGTCTGCACGAAGGTCTTCATCTCGAAAGCATCGGGCGATCTGGTAGTATTTGTCCATCCCAGCGATCATCAAGAGCTGCTTGTACAGCTGTGGACTTTGTGGAAGCGCGTAGAAGTGACCGGGTTCCTCGCGGCTTGGAACGAGGTAGTCCCGCGCACCTTCCGGTGTACTCTTCATGAGGATGGGGGTCTCGATCTCCAGAAACTCTTGGTTGTGCATGTAATCCCTGATGGCGTGTGTCACCTTGGAGCGCAGCTGAATGTTGCGTGCGATGGGATTACGTCGGAGGTCGAGATAGCGATACTTGAGACGTGTGAGGTCGGAGGCGTCGATTTCATCTTTGATCGGAAAGGGCAGGTCTTTGGTCGCGCCGTAGATCTCGGTGTGGGAGACGATAACCTCAATGGCGCCAGTCGCAAGCTGTTTGTTGACTGAGCCGCCGCTTTTTTCGCGGTCAACGACTGTTCCAGCCACACCGATACACGTACCGAGGCGAAGCTCTGGAAGGAGCGCTGCGAGCTGTGGGTGCTCTTGGGTGTTGAGGGTCAATTGAGTCATGCCGTAACGATCGCCAAGATCGAGGAAAATGATGTTTTTATGTTCACGGCGGAGTGTGATCCAGCCTTTGAGGATAACCTCTTGTCCCTCATGTTCAACGCGCAGTGCGCCGCAAGTGTGTGTGCGATTGGCGAGTGTGTTTGCCATGTTTATTACTCCATTTTGATGTATCTTCGTGTCGAATTTGTACTGCCGATATTGTGGTACTGTTTCGACATGTTTGCGTCTGTGAATGGGTTGTCTGCTCAGGGTCGCGTGCCTATGTATGGAATCACTTTGTGTGAAGTGACATCTCAACAGTTGAGATTCCAGGCACTTCAACCGAGAACAGGACATGATATGAAAGATCCACGCATCGATGAACTCGCCAAGACTCTAGTCAACCACTCTTGTCAAGTCAAACCCAATGATCTTGTGATGATCGAGTTTCGTGAATCAGGCGCTTTACCACTGGTCGAAGCATGCGTCAAGGAAGTCACGCGTCTTGGCGGTGTTCCCATGCCACACATGCAATCCACGAAGACGATGCGTTCGTTTTATGTCAACGCTGATGAGTCACAGTACCGAGCGTATGGTGGTTTGTTGCGGGGGCTAATCGAGAAAATCGATTGCTATATCGGTATTTTGGGAGGCGGGAATCCATTCGAACTGTCGGATTTGACGGCAGAGAGGAAGTTGTATCATTCGAAGTTTATTTGGAAGTATGTTCATTTGGATGTTCGCCTCCATAAGCGATGGGTTGTGGTTCGATTTCCGACCTCCACACTGAGCTTGAAGGTCGGCATGCCTACAGATACATTCGAAGAACTGTACTACAAGGTTTGCAATTTTGATTATTCATATCTCACATCGGCCATCGGTGATCTGGCGACTCTTTTGAGAAAGACTCGAAATGTTCGTATTCTTGGTGAGGGGACAGACCTTCGTTTTTCCGTGGAAAATATGCCTGTCGTGTCTTGCACTGGTCAAAACAACATTCCCGATGGCGAGCTGTACACAGCCCCAGTACCAGGCTCTATGCACGGAGATTTTTTGTGCAATCTTCCGACGTTACACAATGGAGTGCGTTTTGAGGGGGTGAGACTATCGTTTGAGGGTGGGCGAGTCGTACGTGCCTCGTCGGAGACATTCCAAGATCAACTTCACGTGGTGCTCGACACGGATGAAGGAGCGAGGCATGTGTGTGAGTTTGCGCTTGGACTGAACCCATTCATCCAAAAGTCGTTCATGGATCCTATCTTTGATGAGAAAATGTATGGTTCTTTTCATTTGGCACTTGGAAATGCATTTCTCGATGCCGACAATGGTAACCGAAGTATGATTCATTGGGATTTGATCTCAAGTCAGCTGACAAAAGATGGTGGCGGTGAGATCTATTTTGATGATGTTTTGATCCGAAAAGACGGTCACTTTGTCCATCCTCTCCTGAAAGATAGCTTGTCTTGGGACAAGTTGACTGGGCTGGACCCGTCATCCTGAAGGGGGCTCATGTTCTTGATGTTTGACGAAGTTGTAGGACTGACTGACGTCAAGTGAGCAGTGATTGCGATGAGCGCCGGTGAGAACAGCTTCTTCGTAGGGGAGGCTGTTGAAAGATTCGTAATGTTCGATAATTTGAGGTTGTAGGCAGTCCACTGTTGATCAAAATGCAGTTGGGTGTTTGCCTTTTCCCGCTCTATTCAATATATATGTGCTGCAATTGTTCGACTCCGTATGGGTCGGACGTGAATGATCTCTGTTTTGTGATCTTTTTGCAACAAATAAACCAGAGGAGACATTTGGTTTGTCTGATATACATTCTCGGCAAGAATGGTTGAGCCCTGCAAATCGCTGGAACGCCAGCTATATCGAAGATCTTTACACTTCTTGGAAGAGCGACCCCGCCTCTGTTCCAGAACATTGGCAACATTTCTTTGATGGATTTGTGTTGGGGCAAGGAGGCGAAGGGGACGCACAATCGGCACCTTTGTTTGATGGTGCATCTACTCCTACGAGACGTTCTGTACATACAGATGAAACAGACCTCCACTTTCACGTCGCGGACATGATCTTTGCTTACAGAAGACAAGGTCATCGTCTCGCCAAGATTGATCCTCTGGGTCTGTACCAGCCATCCTTTCCTGGCTTGGACATCGCATCATTTGGTTTGACTGAAGATATGATGGATGTCGAACTCGATGGCCAACACCTCGGCGATTTCTTCCCTGCCGGGCAAAGCTTCAAGATCTCAGAGCTGCTCGATGCACTGCAAGATACTTACTGTAACTCCATCGGCGTCGAGTACATGCACATTCAGGACCACGAATGTCGTCACTGGCTGCAAAAAGAGATGGAGACCAGCCACAACAAAACACAGCTCTCAAAAGACGACAAACTCTTCTTGTTGCGCTCTTTGATCGATGCAGAGAACTTTGAGACATTTACGCATAAACGTTTTCCCGGCAAAAAACGCTTCTCTCTCGAAGGAAGCGAGTCGATCATCCCTGCTGTGCGTTTCCTCGTCGAAGAGTCTCCAGAGCTTGGTGTCCAAGAAGTCGTCATCGGTATGGCCCACAGGGGACGCCTCAACGTCTTAACCAACCTTTTGGGTATGCCATACGAAGCGGTCTTTGCTGAATTTGAAGATATCGGAATGGATCATGCCCGAGGTGATGGAGATGTGAAGTACCACAAAGGGTACAGCTCCGATTATGTCACTCGTCATGGTAAAGCCATCCACCTCTCCTTGACACCCAACCCCAGCCACCTCGAAGCGGTTAATCCCGTTGTTGAAGGTCGTGCCCGTGCAAAACAACGACAGCTCGGAGATACAGAGCTTCGCAAAAAGGTGCTCCCGTTGCTCTTGCACGGTGACGCTGCGTTTGCCGGTCAAGGACTCGTGTCTGAGACCCTGAACCTGTCACAATTGCCAGGGTACCAAACAGGTGGGACGGTCCACTTGATCGTGAACAACCAGATTGGATTTACCACATCTCCTGACGAAGCTCGCTCGAGTGTTTACGCGACAGACGTCGTCAAGATGATTGAATCCCCCATTTTTCACGTCAATGGTGATGATCCAGAAGCGCTTATCCACACTGTGTTGCTCGCGCTGCGATTCCGACAACGATTTGGAAAAGATGTCGTTATCGACATGCTCTGTTACAGACAGCACGGGCACAACGAGAGCGATGAGCCGTTGTTTACGCAGCCAAAAATGTATCAAAAAATCAAAGACCACTCCTCCGTTTGCTCCATTTACCAAGAGCAATTACTCAGCGAGAAAATCATCGATGTGAGTGATGCCGAAGACCATAAACAGCAGATCAGACAACTGCTACAAGAGGTCCTCGACAAAGTCCGCACAGAGCAACCTCAGATCCATATTCAGGCGTACGAAGACCGATGGGTTGGGCTCGATAAACCTTACGATGATCAACCTGTCGAGACAGGTGTCCCGTTTGATCGATTGTTGGAGATTGGTGAGAAGTGTTTCTTGCCACCTGAAGGATTCCATCTCAACAGAAAAATCAAACGCCAGCTCGCCAAGCGCCTCGACGCCCTCAAGGCCAAAGAAACGCTTGATTGGGCCTCTGCAGAATATCTCGCCTTTGGTTCACTTTGTCGCGATAACATCCCTGTGCGATTGAGTGGTCAGGACTCCGGGCGTGGGACGTTTTCACACAGACACGCCGTCTGGCAGGACATCGACACAGAAGAATCATATATTCCTCTCAACAACTTGCACCCTGAACAGGCCCGATTCTGTGTGTATAACAGCTTGCTCTCAGAAGCGGCTGTTCTTGGCTTCGAGTTTGGTTACGCGATGACTGAACCTCACATGTTGATCATGTGGGAAGCGCAGTTTGGTGATTTTGCAAACGGCGCGCAGGTGATCATCGACCAATTTATCACAGGTTCAGAGTCGAAGTGGCAGCGCACCAATGGTGTTGTGATGTTGCTCCCCCACGGCTTTGAAGGGCAGGGGCCAGAGCACTCCAACGCTTACCTTGAGCGCTACCTTCAGGCTTGTGCTGAGAAAAATATCCAGGTTTGCAACGTCACGACACCAGCGCAGTATTTTCACTTGCTGCGACGTCAAGTGTTGCGCCCATTCCGTCGACCTCTCGTGTTGATGGCACCAAAGAGCCTCTTGCGTCACCCCAAAGTCCAATCAAATGTCGATGAATTCGTCAATGGTCATTTCCAAGAGATCGTTGATGACGCAACTGCAAACACAAATGTCGAGCGTCTCGCGCTTTGCTCTGGAAAGGTCTACTACGACCTGCTCGAAGAACAAGCGAAGTCCGAGAACGGTGACAACGTCGCGATCGTGCGCGTTGAGCAGTTTTATCCACTTTGTGAGTGGCGCTTGGAAGAGATCAAGAAGAAGTACACAAACCTCAAAGAAGTTGTTTGGGTACAAGAAGAGCCACAGAACCGAGGTGGATGGACATTTATGTTCCCACATTTGTTGCAATTCTTCTCGCCACTGCCAATTATCTACGTTGGCCGGGATGCGAGCGCGAGTCCTGCAACAGCTTCCTACCAAAAACACGTCGAAGAACAAACCGGACTTTGCCAAGCTGTGTTCCGTGAGAAAGTCTTCGATGATGCGAAAAATCCGATCTTTCAAAGTCTTACATTCTAGGTAAGGACGGAATGTTGGCAAGGTGAATAGAAAACATGCGTTGTAAGGTTTGTGTGCGTTTATTTCGGCTTTATCGTTCGTTGAAGAGCCGCTTTCGTGCCGCTGAATTACCTGACGCGACCCCAAAACGAGCTAAGGAGGATGTCGATCCGATGTTTGAGGTCAAAGTTCCTGAAGTTGGTGAGTCTATTTCTGAAGGTGAGATCGTTACCTGGTTTAAGCAAGACGGTGATATGGTCCAGGTCGACGATGAATTGTTCGAGCTTGAGACTGATAAGATCACTGCCACAGTTGCTGCTGAAGTCGCAGGAAAGTTGTCCATCAAGAAGGGCGTCGATGAAGTTGTTGCGATTCACGAAATTGTCGCGACAATTGATACCTCTGCGACAGGTGGTGATGCTCCTGCTGCGAGCAAAGCATCCGAAGCTGAAACAGCAGCTCCAGCGTCAGCGCCTGCATCTTCTGGTGCAAGTGGTGATGTGATGTCACCTGCTGCTCGCCACCACGCTGCACAGCACGGTTTGACGAGCGGTGATATTCAAGGCACAGGCAAAGACGGCCGTGTGATGAAGGACGATGTCCTTCGTACAGTGGCAGCCGGTGCTTCGAAGCCTGCTCCTCAGCCAGCGGCTGCTCCTAAAAAAGAGGCGCCGACACCCTCTATCCCCAAAATTGGCAAGCCTGCAGACGGTCCTCGTCAAACAAGACGTTCGATGACCCCCATCCGCAAGCGCATCGCCGAGCGTCTTGTTCAAGCACAACAAACAGCAGCGATCCTCACGACTTTCAACGAAGTCGACCTCTCTGCGGTGATCGCTATCCGTAAAAAGTACCAGGATCAATTTGTGAAAAAGTATGGCATCAAATTGGGCTTCATGTCCTTCTTTGTGAAGGCGGCTGTCGATGCTCTGCAAAATGTCCCTGGACTGAACGCGTATATCGATGGCACTGAGATTGTGCAAAATCACTTCTATGACATCGGGATTGCTGTTGGTACTGAGAAGGGGCTTGTTGTTCCTGTTGTACGTGACGCTGAGACACTCAGCTTTGCAGGTGTCGAAGCTGAGATCTCCAATCTCGCGAAGAAAGCCCGCAACAAAAAGCTCACGTTGCAGGATCTTCAGGGTGGCTCTTTCACCATTACAAATGGTGGTATCTACGGTTCATTGATCTCCACACCCATCCTCAACCCACCACAAAGTGGGATCCTTGGGATGCACGGCTTTAAACAGCGACCTGTTGAAGTCAATGGCAAAGTCGAGCTGCGTCCTATGATGTACCTCGCGTTGTCTTACGATCACCGAATCGTCGATGGTAAAGACGCTGTGACCTTCCTCAAACGTATCTGTGACTGTGTGGAAAATCCCGAGCGTATGCTGCTTGGTATCTAATCCTCACTTTTCCCTCCAAATACACCCAAATCATCTCCTACAAAACCCCCATCTACCGTTTTCTTCCAACCCTTTGCTGCGCTGCGTCCTTTGTTTGCAAATGATTCAATCCTTTGAAGCGTTGCAACGATTTGCATCAAAATAGACCTGTCATCAGAGGGGTGTGTCTTCTTGTTGAGAGCTTCTTCTCAGGAGGAAGTCTCGGTATCGTCTCCTGTTGAGTCTCTCTTTTGTATTCATTGATGTTTTTATTTTGGTATCCGTTTTGGATTTCTCTTTTTGTATGTGGCACTGTCTTTGCAAAAAGGTAAGATTGTAAATAGAGTGAACGTACGATACCGAACGGAGTCGAGCATGAGATACCTACGATATTTTACAACGATACTAATAGCCTTTGTGGCCTTTACATATTTCGAACATCGCGGATATGCGAAACAAACTTCCCAAGTTACTGTAAAACATGTCAAAAAAAAGGGTATTGAGATTCACCTTCCTGGTCCACTGGAGACAGTCTTTCGTATTCGCAGTAGTGTCTTCGCAAGACCTGAATACAAATTTAATCTCAAAGATTTTTCATCCAAACTCGATGATAGTGATGTATATGTTGCAACACGTTTCAGGATATCATTGGAGGCGGAGATCCAAAAGCAAGTCGGCTTTGTCTTGACGATTCAGGATGCTCGATTTTGGGGGAATGGATTGCGTTCTGGTGGTGATATTCGGTTTGATCCAGACGAGACCAATCAATTTCATCGTGAAGTCTATTTGGGGACGACTTTTTTTGAAGGGTATCTGTTCTTGGAGCGGCCAGGCCGTCTGCCTCTGAGGTTTGAGATTGGAAGAATCGGAGCAACACACGCACATGGCTTTATTCTAGGGGATCCTGGATACATCCCACAAGGACAGTCATTTGACGGTATGAGGCTGTTTTTGTATGGACCCAATCGAATGAAAACGGAGCTGTACTGGTTCAAAATACGAGAAAGTGTTGAGCTGACTGATACAGCGACATGTCAGGACGGGTGCTTGTTTGAGGGGGACGATTTGGCTGGTGTGAGACATCATTTTCAGTTTGGAAAGTCTTTCAAGCTAGGGATCTCCGCACACTACCTTCAACGTGCGCCACGGACGGGAAAACCACTCGTGAATTCACAAATTGGTATGATTGGCCTGGATTACACATTAAAGACGGCGAGCATCCGTTCGATTTTTGAAGGTTATGTACAATTCGGTACCCACGAAGACAAGTCTTTGTTCGCCTTTGGTGGATTTGCGTCTGTAGCCTATACACTTCCGGCTCCACTCAAGCCATATATTGGTATCTTTTTGGTCGCGGCGAGTGGTGATACTGGTACACAAGCAGATTCGAGTATGACGTTTGTGCCTGTATATGGTAAGAGACGGAAGTTTTCCAATATCACCAACATGTTCGCACCAAGCAACATTATCGCGCCTTCCTTGTTTGTGGGGATTCGTCCGACGAAGACGACCTCTGTCCAGATCAACGTGGCGTACAACTTCCGCTGGGCTGACGGTGGCGTTTTACAAGGTGGTGGCAATTATGCACCTATCTTTAAGGATACGACTGAAACACATGAACAATTTTTGGGGATGGAGATCGACGGAGCCTTTAAGTGGAAGGTCGCGAAGTTTGTGACTTTTGATATTGGCGTCGGTGCGTTCTTGCCTTCGACAGGTGATGTCTTTACAGTGCTCGCGTCTCAAAAGTCTGAAACATTCGGGACAGACGTCGCGATGATGATGTTCTCTCGGATTTGGCTAAAGATTTGATTGTATTGTGGGTCTGTGGAGGGCTCAGGGGGTGAGTGGGCAATTTGGAAGCAACGCGTAGCGAAGATCCCGGTATGTTGAATCCCTATACTGAACGTGTACACCACCTGTTGCATCGACAGCGATGTGGGTGTTGTAGCCGTTGTTGTTGGTTGATGTGTCGATTGTTTGTTTGGTCCACTGTGTTGCACCACTCTGTAAATACAGGTGTGTGAGTTGATTTGGGAATCTGTAAACGACATGTGTCGTTCCTTTTGTGTCGACTGCGACTGATGGATCACTTGAGTTGATGTTGGTGTCGATACGTGTCGTGGTCCAGGTCCCTGTGGGGAGTTTTTTGCTGTAGTATACACCGGCGTTTGACGAGTCACTTGCTTTAAACGCGACATGTATTGTGCCGTTTCCATCGACAAAGACGGAGGAGGGGGAGCCTGCTCGTGTGATGGTGCCGTCAATGACTTCGATACTCCACGTTCCGCCTTTTTTGAGCACTGCATACTTGGCCCTGCTCGCGGAGGTGTTGGCGTAAGAGCCGTACGATAGGTGAACATGGCCTGCCGGTTCGACAAACATCCCTATGTGGTTAATATTGATGGATTGTTCGATGGTGGTCTTGCTCCAGGTCGTACCTCCAAGCTGCTTGGCTGCGTAGATGAGATCACCTGCTGTACCGCTTGTGCTTGTGTAGTAGACGACGTGAAGGGTGTCTGTGTTGTCGATTCCCATCTGGATATACCGACCTGTGTTTCTGTAGTTCTGTGGTGCTGCGATGGTTTCTTTTGTCCACGTACCGCCTTTGGGTTTCGAGGCGATGTAGGCGCCAAGATTTGCACCGTCGTAGTATGCGATATGGACGCCGCCTTTGGTGTCGAGACCGAGTCCAGTGGATGAGCTTGTCGAGACATTGCTGAGAGTGAGCGCGACCTCCGAGCGCCAGATACCAACGCTGTCTTGGTATACATACTTCAATTGTTTGTTGGAGTAGTTAAAATGGGACATATGTGGACGTCCAGATATGTCGAGCTTTAAGTCTGCTCCAACTCCTGAATATCCTTGTGATTCTGCGGATCCGACACGCCACTTTCCGTCACATCCACAGACGTTAGCTTTGCCTGCGCCTCCACAAGTATAGGGAGCCGAACAGCTTCCACACTTCAGTTTTCCTCCACAACCGTCGAAGATCTCACCACAGTTTGCACCTGCAGAGCTACATGTACTTGGAACACATACAAGTTTACTCATTTGGCAGTTGACTTTTTGAGGAGGTGTCGAAGTGTTTGTTTGTACCCAGTAAGCTCCATCCCCAATGGCGCCTGAGTACATGGGAGGGAAACGGTAGTCCAGGCAGGATTTTTCATATGTTCCGTCTGAACGCTTTCTTGCACCGTTATCCAATACAAGTGTTGGAGCTTTGAGTGGTAATCTCGCATAGAGGTACAATCCGCTTTGTGTACTGTTGGGGGATGGACACGAAGTGCTCGCGTGATCGACGCCGAGTTTTCCGTCTTGATCCATACCTGCTGCGAAAAATGATTGGCACGCGTCTGCGTTGTTATCTAAAGAGAATGAGACGACCCCATTTTGTAAACCGTACCACCAGTATCCGGCTTGGGGGCCGACCTCTGTCGTCCTGTGTGCAAGTGTCCCAGCGGCGAGGACTGGTGGCCATGAAGAACCGATGCCATTTGAGGCGGGCCATTTGGCCTGTGTTGTCAAAGACGCGAGCACTCTCTTGGAGGTGTTTGTGTTGTCAAACCAGTAGATTTGGCCGCTCTTTTGATCTGAACTTGTCATCAATTCGACGGGGTCGGACCAAGGAAGCTTGGCAAAGCAAGTCTTGTCAGTAGGTTTACACTGAGCGAGGCTTTGACTCAATACATCGGTCACACCTGACATAGAGGCACCTGGAGAGAACCACCAAAAGCGCGTCCAGCCACCACGATTGAGTGTCATCTCACAGTACACTTTGATATCTTTTGTGCCGTCTGGGTTGATCCAATACACACCTGAGGTGGTGGCTGGATGGTAACCATTTTGTGGGAATCTATAATGAGTGCAGCTCTTTGCGCTGCTACCATCTACATAGCGAAGTGCGCTCTGGAAGGATGTGACTGACGCTTTGCAAGAGCCTGAGACACATACAAAACCTCCCTGACAGTCCGTGTCCCTTTGGCACCCTGTAAAACAAATGCCGTTGACACACTGTCCCTGTGAACCTGATATCGTCGGGCAATCAGCGCTTTTTGTACATCCTTCATAGCACACACCTGCTCGACACTTTTGTCCACTTGGGCACTCTGTGTCTGTTTGGCAGGAACGACACTGGAAGGTCGTAAGATCGCAGATCTTTCCACTCGAACAATCGCTGTTTCTTCTACAACCTCTGATCACACATTGTTGACTGAGGCAGGCGAGATTGAGGTCCGTTGTACAGAGCTTGTAAGAGGTTGAGCCTTTGAGAAACCGCAGACAACAATCTTCACTTGTCTGACAGAGAACACATTGTTGCGTGTTGATATCACAGAGTTTTCCGCCTGTGCAGTCGAGCTGATTTCTGCACTCAGGGACACATTTGGTGTTCCTGCACACGAGGGGTGATGGACAATCATTATTTGTTGAACAGCTTTTGTCTGTTGGTAATTCTGGTGGGGGTTCGGGGGTTTTCTCTGGTGTACCTGCGTCCTGGTACATCTCCTCAGATGGTTCTGGGGTAGGCTGAATGCAAACACCTTGCACACAAATCGTTCCGCCTGGACATGTTACGTTTTCATCGATATCACCATCACAATCATTGTCTTTGCCATCGCAGCTTTCGATGCCTACGCTGCCTGACTGTGCTGAACATGAGGTGGATTGTTCATCTGTGCATATATATACGCCATTTCGCTTACATTCTCCTTTACCGACGCTGCAAGCGTCTCCTTTGTTGGTGAATGTTTCATCTATTTGGCCATCGCAGTCGTTGTCTTTGTTGTCACAGACTTCTTTTGTCGGCGTGATTTGAAGGAGGCAGTCTCCCCATTTACCGTCTGCACAGAATTGTATGCCTGAACGACATAGACCAACATCGGCTGTGTTTGGGGCTTCGGGAAAAGAGTAGCATTTTTTTGTTTGACCATTTGTGCAGTTGCTGATGCAGTTCTCATCGACAAGACCGTCGCAATCATTGTCCTTGTTGTCACATGTTTCGGACTTCTCTTCTGTCGTGTAGTCCTTATCCCATGATTGGTACGTTCCTGAAAAGCAGGGGAGCCAACCAGACGAACCCCCACATACTTTTGTGGAGGAGCGGCAGACTCCGAGCTGTTTGCTGCATAGGGGACGAATCATTTTATCGGGATTGTCGACAATCCCGTCACAATCGTCATCGAGACCATTGCATTCTTCAATTTGAGGCGTTTGGCTGTTGAGACATTGACCCCACACACCATGTTTGCAGAATTGGATTCCTTTTTTGCAGATCAGTATTTTGTCTACGTTTTTGTTTCCATCAAAACATTCCTGTGATTGTCCATCTGTGCAATTACAGCCTTCATCGATATCGCCGTCACAGTCGTTGTCATATCCATCGCAAGTTTCTGTCTCTGGAGTGAGTTGTTGCTGACATGCTCCCCAGACGCCTTTTTCGTTGCACTCTCTAATCCCAAACTTACAGGTGCCGAGACATTTGTATTCGCCTTTGACGAGAGGGCATCCGAGGAGATGGGTGTAGCATTTTCGTTTTTCACCTTGTCGGCAGGTGATGGCTGTGCAATTTGGGAGGTCTTCGTCGATGTTTCCGTCACAATCATCGTCTTTTTGATTGCATTCTTCTTTGTCAGCAGGGAGAATAGCACCGATGCAAGCGCCCCATTTATGGGTTTTTGGATCGCACGATTTGAACCCAACGCGGCAAATTCCTTGGTTTAGGGTCTCGTTGGAGGAGGATGTATTTCCTTTTTGATCTTCATAGCAAGGGGGCGGAGAATCTGTTGCACGGCAAAACTCTTTGCATTTTTCGTCGCTCTTGTCGACTTTTCCATCGCAGTCGTTGTCTTGTCCATCAAAGCACCGCTCGAAGGTGTTTTCGGCTTCTTGTTTAATCGGTTTACAATCACCCCATTTGCGCGAGAGGAGCTCTTCTGGCTGGCAGATTTGGGAGCCAATGGTGCAATTGTCTGCTGGTTGAAAGAGAGTGCAAATTCTTTTTTCTCCGGGGTTTTCACACGGCTCTCGCTTTTTTGAAACACATGCTGCGTCCTTATTGCAGTAGCCTTCGTAGTTTTGGTTGTTACATTCACAATCTTTCTCGCAAGGACTGTCACTTGGATCGATCGTCTGTGTGCCGACTGTTCCGTCACAAATAGGGGGTGGAGAGCAGTGAAGGCTACCAAAAGACATGATGCAACAGAGCGCAAAAAGTATCCAATGTCGGATAAGTAGGTGACGTCGATACGAGCGATTCATGATGGATATCCTTTCTAGATGATAGGCGATGTACTGTTTGTTTTGATTGTATGGTGATATGTGTGAGGAGGATATTCCCCAAAAGGGGTATTTTGAGAAGGAAAGTTATTCCATTGCATCTTATGTAAACTGTGTGAATGACCATTTCAATCAAAACGACAATGGTCATTCTTGGAAAGGTTAGGGTTTGGGTGTGAATGGCAAGTATCGTGTTTGCAATGCTGAAAACGTATGAGCAGGAAGCAAGTATGTACTGGTAGTCGGATGAATACGTTGGCAGGATGAGTATCGTGTATTGAGTTACAGTGTGTGTTCTTTGAAGGGGTTTTATCTCATTTGGAAATCTTACCAAGGTACATGGAATCTTTTGGGCGGAGTTGGTAGTCTCTTTGGCCTGCTTGGAAATGATTTTGGTTGATTTTGTCGAGTGAAATGTTGGTTAAAAAGACTGCCAACTTTTTCCTTTTGGGTGAGAATTCGCCGAAGAATGTGAAATGTTGGTCAAAGAGACTGCCAACTTTGTCCTTTTGCCTGTCATCTTCGTCAAAGATGCTGTCAACAAGCTCATACGGGTTTTCGAGTGGGTTGTTGCGTTTTCTAAGCTGGTCGAATGGGTGGAGGGGAGGTCGTGGAGGGTGTAATCACCGTTTTGTGTGCTGAGCGGCTGTCCAACGACTTTCACCTTGGTCATACTGCCTGTGAATACTTCGAAAAAGTTTCCAAGAGGGCAAAAGAAGATCCCAAGTCCTTTAAATTGTTTTACCACCAACTACAGCAAGGAGAGACCTCGGATAGGTGCCAACTTCAGGCGCAAGTTTTTGCGACTGTGCGTGATACCAGATGACATAGCTTGTGAGTTGGCTGGACGTGCGCGCCCCCGACCGCACCTGTTCGGGGTCATAGCCCCAAAACCTGCGATGCTTCACATCGCTTTTGTCACGCTCGAAGCACGCTGTGCGGCGGTTCGTAAACTCCCGCCGATGCTCTACCGCTGCTTCGCAGCACTCCAGTCCGAGCAATGCCAATGTCTCTACACAATGCACACTTTTAATGTCTTGTTTTTGTTTGTGTATTTTGTTGTTCGGGTGCTTGTGGGGAGGGACCCTACGGGGTATTTGACTTGCAGTGTTTCGTTTTGTTTTTTGGGGGAAGTGATTGAGGTGTGTTGGGTGTGATGTCAGTGTTCTTCGTAGATTAACTTTCGAAGTTGATAGTGCTTGGGTCGACACTGAAGCTGATGCCACACCCACAACTTGATTCGGAGTTTGGGTTACTGACTTTGAAGCCACTTTGCATCATGGTTTCTTCGTAATCGATCTCCGAACCAATCAGGTACAGGGCACTTTTTCTGTCGAGGAAGACCTTCACACCGTGACATTCGATGACGTTGTCTGTCTCTTTTTGTTTGTTGTCGAGGTCAAAACCGTATTGAAATCCAGCACATCCACCACCTTGGATGAAGACTCTCAGTCCATAGCCTTGATCGGATTTGTTTTGCATTTCGATAAGGGATCTTACTTTGTTTGCGGCAGTTTCGGTCAATGTAATCATATCTTCGCTCCGTCGGGTGAGGAGTGTGTTCGTATACTCTAGCTCGTACATAGTATATAGGGTCGTATCTTCCAAAGGTCAAGGACAAAAGTGACCCTGAAAGACGGTCATTTGTCAGGCTTGTTCAATCACACTCACGTTGAAAAACAGGTTTTCCTTTGACGAAGGTGTGTGAGATCATGTCATCTTCGTAGGAGAGTGCGGATTGGAAGAGCAATTTTTGAATGTATTTGGGGTCAATGTGACCTGAATTGTCTTTGCATTCATCAAATCGTTTGGAGAGATAGCGTCCTTTTGAGGGATGAAAGACGATGAAGTCAGCCCACTTTCCGGACTCGAAGTTTCCGATCTCATGATCCAATCGTAGCGCCTTCGCGCCATCGATGGTGACGGATGAGAGCATCTGTGTTGCGTCGAGGAACGTTCTTTCTTCCTCTGGCAATCTCATCTGGATCAGGTGTGCGTGTCCCATCTCTCGCCATAACGAGAATGAGACACCTGCTGCGACATCGGAACCCATTGCGATTTGAACGTCGTGCTCTTTGTGTTTTTTGAATGAGAATGAGCCGCTGCCCAAAAAGGCGTTGCTGCTAGGGCAGTGGGCGACACTGCACTGGTGTTGTCCCATCCTTTTGAGTTCGTGTTCTGTCGTGTGGATGGAGTGGGCAAAGACAGAGCGGGACGTGAGCAAGTCAAATTGTTCGTAAGATGCGAGGTAGTCTTCACATTCTGGGAAAAGTTGTTTGACCCATTCGATCTCTGCGTGGGATTCGTTGATGTGGGTTTGGAAGTAGAGAGATGAATCTTGTTTGATGATTTCGCCCATCATCTTGAGCAGTGATGGGGAACAGGCTGGGCTAAATCTCGATGTGACGACGTAACGAAGGCGTTCTTTTTGGTGCCACTTGGAGATCATACTTTCGATGTGTGGTCGAATCTCACGGGCTGTGTATTCGAGCTCTGGATGTGTGTGTCTATCCTGGAGCGTCAATCCTGTGACAAGGGCCATTTGTTGGCGAAGACCTTCTTCAAATAGATGATCTGTTGCGCTCGAAAATTGTGAGCCGAAGACGAGCGCTGCTGTTGTTCCGTTGGAGAGGAGATTGTGCACGAACTCCTGCGCCATCATTTTCGAAAAAGCTTCGTCTTTGTATTTTCTTTCCTCGGGCCATACGTGATGATCGAGCCAGTGAAGCAGGTCAGATTCGACAGCTCCAATGATGCGGTTTTGTGGAAAGTGGATGTGGCAGTCGACAAAGCCAGGGAGGACAAAGGAGCCTTCTTGGAAAGTGTGGAGAGTGGCGTTTGGAAAACGTTTTTTGGCTTCGGCTGTGTCACCGATCCAGGTGATTTTGCCTTGCGCATCACATACAAGAGAAGATTGATCATGAATGCGGAGTGTTCCTGAAGGGGAAATGTCGACGAATGTACCTTGGAAATGGAGCATGTTTTTGCGTTCTTTCTTATCTGCGAGTAAGAGGGCTCCAGAATATATCAGTTGATCATTGAAAGTCAATTCTCGGTTCAATGGGAGGAAAAGAGGATGGATTGTTCTCCCAAGGAGGGAGTTTGTGTTGGTGTGTTCGTATGTCTTGGTTGGGCGTTGGTTTTCCACTGAGGTGTGGGTTTGATGTTTGCATGGAGCATCGCAGCACCTCCGAGCATGACAATTCCTGCGATGAGTGGGGGGAGGCTTGTATTGCTGACATCGATCCCATCCTGGTATGTCTTGCTCGTTTTTCGACTTGTTGCGACGAGGATCTGTCCTACAAGCACAAAGCTAGCAGAGAATCCTGTGATAATGCCTCCAATGACAATGAGCGGAACGAGAGGGTGTTTTTTTGGGGTGTAGTGACGGTTTGCAATCTGCAGGGAGTGGCCTGTGATAAATAAAGCTGCGGCGAGCCCCATCCCAACGCCCGTTCCAATCGCGAGTGGAGAGATAAAAGAAGACATGTCCTTGCGGTTGTCGATGGCGACTTGGAGGACGGACATACTGAGCGTGCCAAATCCTGTAACACCGTAGGCACTCACGACGAGAATGTCGCCAATTTCGGCAGCTTTTCTGTTGTTTGTTTTGGACGTCGACGCTTGTGCTGTATACGAGAGCGAAGGTGAGCTTGTCCAGACAAAAAACATGGTCGCGACTCCGAGGAGATATGGAGAGGAGTGGGAGAACAAAGAGTCCTTTTTGTACGAGATGATGGAGAGTATGTTTTTTTGTTTCATGTCGAATGACGCTCAAGCTGATATCTTCGCGGTTTTCTATGTGTTTTCGAAAGGTTGTATATACCATCTTTTTCCAAATTTCAAATAGATGCAATGCGGTTTAGTGAAAACCCTCAATTTATCAGTGTCTTATGCTGGATACACACGCGCATGTCTGCTTGCTTTAAATATACGTGTCATTTGTTATGTAAACTTTCATCTCGATGAATCACTGGCATAAACACTTTCCATGTGCAAAATGTCTACACATAGGGTACACTTTTCGTATCTCAAAAGGATCAAAAATCCAAACGCAACAGGGTACAAGTGTGAATCGCAATTTGTTGAAGTGGTCGTTACAAAATCAACAAGGTGACCTTTCAGTGGAGCAGGAACGGATCGCGAGATTGATTCTCACGACGGTGATTGCATTGGGATCGTGGGGACCACCGTTCTTTTTTATCTTTTGGTTTGTCGGACTAAAAGCTCCAGCAGTAATCGTTGGTGTGACCAGTGCGATTCTGTGGTCGTCCCCGATCTTGTTGCGTAATGGGTTCTCTGTTTCATTTGTTTCCAACCTGATTACGGGGTTGTTTTGGTTTGCGATCACATCGATATCTTGGTTTGCTGGTGGTATTCAATCGCCTGTGATGATCACACTTGTCGCTGTTGCGATGCTTGCGTGGCTTTTGACGCAAGGCTTCTATCGGGTCATGTGGTTGTTTTTGACACTGTGCAGTATCCTTGGCTTCTTTGTTGCAGAAAAATGGGGGCTTCAGAATCCAAACGTTCTTCCTCATGACATCGTTATTTACTTGCGCCCTGTGATACTCATTGCAGTCATCGCGATCAGCCTCTCTGTTGTCTGGTTTTTTGAATATCTTAAGAACAATGCAATGTCCGTTCTTGCCGAAAGTTACAAAGATATCGAGAAAAACCAGCAAGAACTTGTACGCCTGACCCATGATTTATCAGCTGCGCGAGACGAAGCTCTTCGAGCCAGTCGTACAAAGAGTTCTTTTTTGGCCAATATGAGTCATGAGCTTCGTACCCCCTTGAATACGATTATTGGCTACTCTGAATTGTTGTTTGAAGAAGCTATGGATGAGGAGGATCAAAATACGGCGGATGAGCTTGCCAAAATCCACAGTGCAGGTGAACACTTGCTTGCGTTGATTGCGGAGATTCTTGATCTGTCAAAAATTGAAGCCGGCCACATCGAAATTGTCCCCGAAGAATTTACCCTGTCATCTTTCTTGGATGATGTGTCTATTGCAGTCATCCCACTCGCTACAAAAAGAACAATGAATTTCAGGTTCATTTTGACGAGGAGATCGGTGAGATGTGTTCGGATCCGACCCGTTTGCGACAAATCTTGCTCAATTTACTTTCAAATGCTTGCAAATTCACAGAAGGCGGAGTCATCTCGCTCATTGTTGAAGTGTTTGCGTACGAGGACAGAAAATGACTGCGGTTTGAGGTCAAAGATACCGGGATTGGGATGACGCCAGAGCAAGTTGAAAAGATCTTTGATGCTTTTGTACAGGCTGATCAGCTCACTTCTCGGAAGTATGGAGGGACGGGGCTTGGATTGGCGATTTCGCAAAGGCTCTCACGGATGCTTGGTGGGGATATTCATGTATCGAGTGTGGAAGGGGAAGGCTCAAAATTTACACTTGAGATACCCATTTACATCTCGATAGATACAGAATGTGACGAGGATGATGAAGGGCCTTGATGTGTTAGGATGCTTTTGGTGTACTTGTGCCTTTGAAAAGCTGAACGATGGCGGAGAGCACAGATGAACGATTTGTTTTTCTGTAGATGGAATCTTCAGGGAGCTGCTTCATCAATCTGCGGTGCGCTTCAGGCAATGAGTGGTAGGGAATGGCTGGAAAAAAGTGATGAAGTGCATGATATCGAAGTCCCATTGGAGCCCAGAGTTCGGTGAAGATGTTACCTGGAACATTGATGGAGTCGAGCATTTGTTCTTCGTAAGTCATTTTGTCGCCGGTGTTTGTGTAGCCGTGGGCGACGAGGGTCCGGATGTTGTTTGTGAACCAGGCTGCAACAGAGATCAAATATCCGGCGATGATGGCTTTGAGTGGCACGATTCCCAAGAGGGTGAGAGTGAAGATGGTGAGTCCATATAGGCAGGCTCCCCACTCTTGATAATACAGGTCTTTCCACTCATCTCCCTTCATCTCAGGGCGGACATAAGCGTTGTCGATCACGGCGGCTGAAAATCGCCTAAGTGTCCAAGCTCGAAGTTTTGGGTGGAGATAGGAGATGGGGGTCCAAAAGACGAGACGAAGGACGAGATAGGGCATGATAAAAAAGGATTGCGCGAGATACAAGATGATCTGATATGAAGGCCCTGCGCCGAGAGGTAGGTATTCTGGATCCTCGTCTGTTCCGTACATGTTCTTGTTATGGTGTGCACGATGGACTTCGTACAAGAAAGAGGGAGCCATCCACGGAATTCCCCAGACAACATTCCAAACAAACCGAAACTTTCCAAACTTCCTCCGGGATAGATGCACAACCTCATGGATCATGGCTGTTGCCCGATAGAAAGTAAAGATTGCGATGATAAACGCAGCGATTTGAAGGAGAGAGAAGTTGGGGGCCGATATAATTGTAAAAAAGCTGGAGTAGGCGAGGGTGCAGGTGACAACCAGGTCTGTCCAGAAAATAGCCATGTTTGGTTCGAATAGATCTTGGACAATATCTCTTGCTTCTTTGATTGAAAATGGCTTTGTCATGATACATTCACCTCGTATATTTCCCTTCATTCCTCGATTTGGAAGGGTTTCGGTTCGTTTGTCCAATACAGTAAAGAGATCGTGCTGTCAACTTTTGGAGACCAGCTCATAAAGCCAAACAACGACTCAGAGGAAGAGATGGCAATATACGCCAATAGTCAGCTAGGATGATGAAGCGTGAATGTGATTCACGGATATGTGTTTTTCAGAAGGTATAAAGCTATTACTGATAATTTGTTATGTAAACAAAAAAGAATCAAAAACACATTGGTAATCATAAAAGAAGAGGTCATATCATTCATCATCACATTTTACTCCTACTACAAGGGTCATTTTGTACAAGAATGAACACATTGAAATATACGATACAACAAGATCATGAGCTTTTGAGGTGTCAATGACATTGCAATCGCAGTATGTCAGGTGTATGCTTGTTCTTCTTGATTTTTGTCTATGTAAAGGAGTCGTTTATGCGCTCGGATCTGTCTCTTGAGGCACTGAAAAACAAGCTCACAAAAGAAGAGCGTGAAGCTATCGACGTCCATTATGCTTCGTTTGAAAAAGAACATCAAAAACAAACAGATCCATCGATGGATCTGTTTGTTGTCTACTTAATTCAGAGAGAACTTCTTTCTTCAGAGACGCTCAAGAAATTGAGAGGCTACTCTGTAGCTCTCGATGGCATCGAAGATACAATTGACGCCTACATAGACTCCCGGACACAAGCTCCGATTTCAATCCAGAGTCCACCTCGAACTCATCCATCACACAATGTGAAACATTCTGAGAATAAAGGAAAGAGCTCTATTTTTGCGAGGGCAGAAGAGGCGACCTTGGATCTTCAAGGTGACGGATGGGCTAGGGATTTACGGAGCATGACTGCGAGTGAAGATGTCGGCCAACTTGTTACGCTTGCAGCTGATGGTGATTTTCAGGCTCTGGAAGAATCTCTTCGGGCGATTGATGATAAAAAATCACTACATGAAGGCTATGAATATAGGGATGAGTTGGGAAAAGGTGGGATGGGCAGTGTTGTCCTTGCAAAACAAAAAGCCCTAAACCGGATGGTCGCAATTAAACAACTTCATGAAGAATATTCAACAGATCGCAGTTGGTTGATTCGCTTCTTACGAGAAGCACAAGTCACAGCGCAACTTGAACACCCTGGTATCGTTCCAGTTTACTCTCTCTTGTTTACACCTGGCAAAGAACCTGCTTACACAATGAAGGTTGTGGAGGGAAAAACACTCTCCAAAATCATCAGAGCCGCAAGAGAAAACCTGAGCCAAGGACAAACTCCAGAGTCGTTGTCTGAAGAGCTCAATCTCCACAGCCGACTCGAGTATTTTCTCAGGGTATGTGAAGCCATTGGTTACGCACACAGCAAAGGCGTCCTGCATCGAGATATCAAGCCGGCAAATATCATGATTGGTGAGTTTGGTGAGGTTCTTGTGTTGGACTGGGGGATTGCAAAGCTCTTTTTTCGAGAAGAAGACCATGATGAAGAGTATGTTACTTTATCAATCGACTCATTGACGACAACACACCCCTCACTCGAAACCAAAGTGGGCCAAGTTGTAGGAACACCAGGATATATGTCCCCAGAGCAAGCCCGAGGGGAACACGACACGATGGATGATCGATTTGTCCAGCTCCAATCTCTGCCTTGGTATTTTGTCGTCACAACTCGACCTTTTTAAAGGGGTTCTTTTTAAGATTTCTTTGTGAGGAGTGGGGAAACTCCTTCTTGTGTAGGGAGTGAGGTGGACTTTTTCTTGTAAAGTTGAAAAAAGGTTTGAGTGGATACATTCAAGGACAATTGTTTTTCCTGAGCCATTTTGACCTGTGAAGATGATATGGACAGGTGAATCCAGATCGTAAAGAGTCAAATCAATTTTACAAAATGACTTTTGTGAGGATGAGGATGATTCAAATCATAGGCATATTTAATGATACACGCAAATTTTCAGCACGTTTTTTTTGAGAACAACCAAGTTCATCACAAAAACAAGTTCAAGACAGACAAATCCAATACAGAACCCAGAATGAAGCAATTCGAACCAAACAGGAGCTCCATTGGAAGTTGTGACATAGTTAAGTTTACATAATATCAATTATAGGACGCAATAAGTATCATCCCCTGCAAAGACAAGCACTTACAAATGTTCCTTCGAATTATCTCCCCTTCTTCCTTTGGGCTCAAATGTCTATGTTTTTCTCCATATTTTGTAAACACTTACATGAATTTCAGTTGCCATTGTGGATAGTTTGTATCCTCTGTTTTTGTTGACTTGCGGGATGGAGGACAACTTTCCACCGTGCGCATTGTAAAATTCAATGCATTTACTCGTTTGCATTCGTGGATGTGTTTTAATTTTTGTTTTCAAAGCCTCACACAGGGACGAGTTCCTGACTTTTAGTGCGTGAGTTTGATTGATTCATCTCTACACATCGATGCTCCTCCTTAAATGCACCAAGTTTACCTGTCTTTTTTTGTGGATTTCACTTCAGCATGGGAATACTCATGAGCCATGTTCATCAATGGAGTCAAACATGATTTCAATTCATACATGACCTTTTACCTCCCCATTGAACCCGATGACATCGAAATATTTTGAAAGAAACTGATAAACAATGACTTCAACGCGTGATATTTGTTCCGGCATTTTGAATACCTGTTGGAGATCAATGACAAAAAAGTCGAACGAAAAAGGAGCAAACCATGAGACCAAAAAATTCTTGGTTGGTAGTGGGTATTTATATTTCACTCTCGCTTCCCAACTTTGCCTGTTCGATCGGCCCCAGCGAGCCTTTTGGAGTTCAAACACAAGCAAATACAGGAGGATGTTCGGTCACAGCAAATCAAAATTTTTCATCACCGATCATTCTTGGAAGAACAGTCACCTTCACAGCATCTGGAAGTTGTGAAGACAATCAGTCACTCGAATACTTGATGTACCTTCGGAAAGATTCGGGTACATGGATAAAATATCGTTCTTGGGATACAAGCCCGACCTTCAATTGGGACACAACCCAAGCGAATGTAAACTCAATATACTTTGTTCAGATTTGGATGCGTAGACAAGGCCGAAATGTAGCCCTGGATGCAGCTTCACCCCTGATGTCGTTTACACTGAAGCCCTCCAATCCCAACGCAAGCTGCAAAACCATCTCGATCAAAAAGCTCATCGACACGCCAGTTTCACGTGGGACAGGAGTTCCCATCGAAGTCGCGTACGATTGCCCTGACTCTGTCGCCGAATATCTCGTATACCAACCTATCCTGAAAGATGGGAACACAACGTGGAAAATCATCACGGGCTGGACTTCAGCACACACCTTCCAGCTTGATACAACAGGACAGAATGTCGGACAACATTACGTCCAGATCTGGGCTCGAACACGAGGAAGCACAGCTCCATACGAAGTCGCAACAACCATCAAATATGAAGTCACAGCCAATACATGCAAAAGTTTCAAGGTTGTTCCTTCGCAAACCTCACCACAAATCCAGAGCACTGATGTTTACTTTTTCCCCGAAAGTATAAACTGTCCAGGAGGCGGAATCCCTGAATACAAAATCTACCACCGTCCTCCCAGTGGGACTTGGGAAAGTTCAAGTTGGTCAACGAAACCGGGATATCACTGGAACACAACCAGGGAACCTGTAGGTACACATCTCTTCCAAGTGTGGGTTCGAGCCGGTGAAAGTGAAGCCACATACGATGTGGTTCAAATCTTCACATATGAAATCCTACCCAATACATGCGTCGCTCCAAAGGTATCCTTCAGTCGCCCGAGCCCACAACCATACGGAACAGGACTCATCCTCTCTTACTCATCGAATTGCCAAAACACCTCAGTCCCCACGTTCAAAGTTTATCGCAAAGATCCCATCGCAGGATGGAGCCTCGAAAAAGACTGGTCCGAAGAGACCAGTTTTGGTTGGCAAACAACACCGACTACAACGACAGGGATACACTACTTTCAGGTCTGGGTGCGTGCAAAAGGAAGTCTTGAAAGCTATGACGATGCAAGCCCTTCCATTCCCTACGAAATACAAACCATCTCCAATCCTGAAATGATCGTGTTCCAGCAAGAAAACTACATCTCCAAACCACCTACAGAGTTCTCATATATGACGTCCGATTCACTTGGAAACATCTACGTCACTGGCCAGTTTTTAGGAGTAAAAACATTCGGCCCAAGCACTCTGCGCTGCAGTGTGACCCCAATCTTTGCGATTGGAGAGTCATACTACTGTGGATACATCGGAAAAATAGACAAGGATGGAAAAAAACTGTGGGCATATCCAATCGGAGGGTTTTACGGTCCTCACTCAAGATCAGGCCCTATCCTTACCATTGATCAACAAAATCAAGCGTACGTTGCATACACCACATTTGATGGAACTTACACAGGCTCCAGCAAAGTTTACACAGGATTTTCCGAATATACAGCCATTGTAATCGGAAAAATTGACACCCAAGGAAACTGGCTATGGACCCAAAAAACATCAGGTTTTAGTTCAACAGTTTCTGTTCAATCTATCGCAGTCGATGCAAGCGGAAACACCTATATCAAAGGAGGAGCACTAACAGATGATGTAAATTTTGGTGGTATCAACTTTGGAGTTCCGTACCCAAATGGATATCTCGATTCATTTGTCGCGAAATTGGACAGTAAAGGAATGTGGCTCTGGGCAAAGCTCCCACCAACGAAACAAGAACCCATTGGGGATAAAATAGTCTTCAACAGCCAGGGCGAATTGTATCTATTTGGAAATAAACACATTTCCAAAATGGATGTGAATGGTAATTGGAAATGGAACAATTCATTCCCATCCGTTGAAGACGTTTACATGGACAATTCAGACAATATATACGTCACAGGAGTAACTTCAAGTACGGTCACATTGGGAAACATTTCCCTTGCAGCGCACCCTGAAAAAAGAGCGTTTGTCGCTAAAATGGACAGTACAGAGACCTGGAAATGGATATCTTCGAGTGGTGGGACTGGTAGAGTCAGTAAAAGCAAAATCATTCCGACCTCTACGGGAGACTTGCAAATAGTGCTCAGCTACACCAACGACAACTCAAGCATCACAGTCGGCACAAATTCGATGACCCTTTCGGGCGTTTCTGTCGCAAAGATTGCCCCTACTGGAATTTGGCAACCAAATGTACTGTCATTCCCTTTTTCGATCTCTGCTGCAGGTAGCCACTCAAATGGTGTATGGATGTACAAAAACAACTTCGCAATTACCTCAAATGGATTATATGTCCAAGGAAGATATGCAGGCGTTCCTAAAGTTGGCAGTGTCCTGACATTACCCACAACAACATTTGATAAAGAAATATTCTTTATCTGGCGTGCCCCTCTCTTGTAAATGAGAATGCGAGCAATGGAGAATGATGGTTTCTTTTTGTTTACATAACAAATCATAGGTGATTATATAAAGAACAGCTTCTTTCTGCTTGTGAAGTGTCGAACTTTGCGTTAAGATCACTCCCTTCGCTGACTTCACTAGTATCACATGAGGAAAGAGAGATGATGGTGGACAGGGTTGAGGAAACAGACGTTTTAATCGTAGGTTCAGGTGTTTCAGGACTTTTTACAGCCTTTAAACTTGCAGATACACACAAGATCTTCATCCTCTCCAAAAAACAAGAATACGAATCAAGTACTTACTACGCACAAGGTGGAATCGCATCTGTCTTTTCACTTACAGATTCATTTGAAGCCCACATCAAAGATACCCACAAAGCTGGTGTCAATCTTTGCCGAGAGGATGTTGTCACCTTTTGTGTGGAGGAAGCTCCAGAACGAATACACGAACTTATCGACCTTGGTGTTCAATTCTCAAAACGTGACGGACATGACAACGAATACGACCTGACCAAGGAAGGTGGCCACTCACACAGAAGAATCCTCCACGCAAAGGACATGACAGGACAAGAAATTGAACGAGCCCTCCTCCAAGCATGTCATGCTCACCCAAACATCACATTCTATGAATACCATATGGCCGTTGACTTCATTCTGGATGATCCACTCTCAGAATATCCTCGCTGCATCGGTGCATTTGTTTTTGATCAAGAGCAAGAACAAGTCTTCTCGGTCAAAGCATCATCCGTCCTCATCGCATCTGGTGGCGCTGGAAAAGTCTACCTCTACACCTCAAACCCTGATGTTTGCACAGGTGATGGTATCGCGATGGCATACAGAGCTGGTGCTCGAATTGCGAATATGGAGTTTATGCAATTTCACCCAACGTGCCTCTTCCACCCCCACGCAAAATCGTTCCTGATCTCAGAAGCTCTTCGAGGTGAAGGTGGTATACTCAGAAACCACAAAAATGAACGCTTCATGGAGGGTACCCACCCTCTCAAGGAATTGGCTCCTCGGGATATTGTCGCTCGCGCCATTGATGCAGAGATCAAAAAATCAGGACATGACAATGTATTTCTCGACATGACTCATCTCGACGGAGAGTTCCTCAAGGATCGATTTCCAAACATCTACCAAACCTGTCTACAGTTTGGAATCGACCTGACAACGCAACCTATTCCAGTCGTTCCAGCCGCACATTATACTTGTGGGGGGATCGTCATCGATGAATACGGAAGGACAGACATTCCAGGACTTTACGCAGTCGGTGAAGTCTCTTGCAGCGGACTTCACGGAGCCAATCGACTCGCCTCAAACAGCTTGCTTGAGGGCGTCGTCTTTGCACACCGCGTCGTTGAATCCATAAAAGTTGACCCTCCCAGCCTCTTTGATGGCACACTCCCACAGTGGGACCCTGGAACAGCCGTTGATTCAGACGAAGCCATTGTCGTCTCACACAACTGGGATGAGGTTCGTCGTCTCATGTGGAACTACGTTGGGATTGTACGCTCAAACAAACGGTTGCAAAGAGCAAAGCGGCGATTGCAATTACTCAAAGAAGAGATCGATGAATACTACTGGAGAGTACTCGTCTCCAGTGATCTTCTCGAGCTCAGAAATATCGTCACAATCGCAGACATCATCGTCGAATCCGCTCTCTTACGTAAAGAAAGTCGTGGCCTGCACTTTACAGTCGACTTTCCAGAAAGCGACGACCAAAATTGGAAAGTTGAAACGATTGCTCATCGCCCACCAAAAACAAAAAAACGCCCCAAAGCCTGGGAAACCCCACAAATGAGCACCCTACCACTCCTAAAAAAGCGTAAAGCACACTCGTAACTAGGCTAATATGAATTAGAATTCTCATTTAATGTTCAACTCTTTAGTTTACATAATATACATCCAGGTGATTTACATTCCACACAGAACAAACCTTTGACAACAAAGCGCGGTTCCGCCCATTTTTCTCCTGATCGAGAAGGAAAAAAAAACGGCTACTTGTCTGGGATATCTTCGGTTCGGATCGTTGGTGGGATATAAGGAGCGATGTATCGATCTTTAGCCTTGGGTTGGGGAAGTTTCTTCAAATCGTTGAGCTTTTTGATAGGCAGATTTTTCGGCGGAACCACCACACGAGGCGTGACAACCTTCTCTTTCGCCTTGCTATCTTTGTTCACTTTGAGCAAGGAAGGTTCATTGGATTTTCTTGGAGCAACTTGTTTGTCACCAGGCTTCTTTGGTGGTGGTGCAACTCTCGTCGAAAAAGAATCGACAGCATGACATTCCAATCCACCAACATGCCTTAATCTCAACTCAAACTTTTGTCCAACTTTCACGGGCCGACATCGAGGAGCTTCCAATAACTTCGTTTTCACCAAAGAGGTCTCTCTCAGCTCAAAAAATTGCTTCCACAGCCAGTGCGAGAATTTTTTTCGAACTTCCTCTCGAAAACCGGCTTCGTAATCTTTCCAACGATAGAGAGGTGGAACACTCTCTGACTTCAACAAGACAATCGCATCTTTCGGCTTCATGTCATCGGAGAAAACTTGATCTATCGTCGCAATGTTCTTGCCACCAAACAACAAAACCTCTGGAGAGACTCTGTACACCCTCCCCTTAAAGAAGAGTTCGTCATTAGCAGGCAACCACAGCTCCTGAGGATATCGCCCTTTGAAAGTCATCTTGACCTTCACTTTTGATGTCCCATCAGCAGGCTTTTTTTCAAGCACCTCGACATTGGCCAAAAGAGACGTTGCCTGAAGTGTCTTCTCAAAAGACGTGATAAAGGCAAACATCTCCCAACTCGACCACACAAGAAATGTCAATGGGATAAGAAGCAAGAGACGACGTGCACGTAGGATGAAGCACATAAAGAACACAACACCAACGAGATGCAACCACCAAACATCCCCAAGCTTAGCAAGCGCCGGCTTGGCCCCGATCAACGCAACGACAGAGAGCGCTGCAAACAAAAACCCTTCCAAAAAGGAAAGACCAATGCGCGCAGGAGTCGCCTTCCGACCGAGCAAGAGGGATTCTTCTATGATATCTTGAAGACCCTCCAACCGACTCTCCATCATCGGAATAAACATAGGTGTCGTATGTGCATCGTCCTCCATCATCGGTCCAGTGACCTGACTTAAGCGTCTTGCGACACGTCGGCGATGATAGAGTCGAAATCCAAACTCAAGAAACGCCCGTATAGACGCGGCTATACTGTACCATGAGATAAGAACGAGCAAAGAAGGCCAAAGCAAAGAAGTGGCATTGCGGACGAGTTGGTGGGTTGTCAGCATGGCTCATTCATCCATAGTAAAGCGTGAAGTGAGTCGAGGAAAATGGAGATAATTAACCGTGAATCGCTCTCTTATCGACAGCCATCGCAGCTTCCCGCATGACCTCGGAGAGCGTTGGGTGAGCGTGACATGTACGAACAATGTCTTCAGTGCTCGCACCAAACTCCATCAAAACAACAGCCTCAGCGATCAACTCAGAAGCTCTTGGTCCGACGATATGAACACCGAGGACTTTGTCCGTCTCTTTATCCGCGACAATCTTGATAAAACCATCCGCAGCATTAAGTGCTTTTGCACGACCATTTGGTCGGAACATAAATTTACCAGATTTGTATTTAACACCAGCCTCTTTCAACTGCTGCTCGGTCTTTCCGACCATCGCAAGCTCAGGGTTGGTGTACACAACATTCGGAATCAAATCGTGGTTGATATGGCCAACCTGTCCGCTGATGATTTCAGCGACAATTGCCCCCTCATCTTCGGCTTTGTGTGCGAGCATTGGTCCTTCGACCACATCACCAATCGCATACACGGAAGGAACATTTGAACGGAATTGATCATCGATAACAACCTTTCCACGTTCCAACTTCAACCCAATTTTTTCGGCATCCAATCCACCTGTGTACGGTCGTCGACCAACCGATACAAGTAACTTATCAGCTGAGATCTCAGACTTTTCGCCGTTTTTGTCCTCAACGGTAATGTGAACCTGTCCATCTTTCACGTTCGCGTCGAGCATTTTTGTCTCAAGCAAGATATTCAAACCTTGCTTGGTCAAAGCACGTTGAAGCGCCGTCGAGACCTGCTTGTCGGCAAATGGTGTCACACGTGGCAACAATTCAACCACTGTAACCTCTGCACCGAGTCGTGACCAAACGCTACCAAGCTCAAGACCAACGGCACCAGCACCGATAACGATCATCTTCTTGGGAACTTCAGGGAAAGACAACGCCTCTGTGGAGCTAACGATATATTCTCCATCGAACTTGGCAAAAGGTAGTTCAATCGGAGCAGAACCTGTCGCGACAACAATGTTCTTTGCTTCGACCTCTTGTGTGCCACCTTCAGCATCGGTCACAAGAATTTTTTGAGGCCCAAGAAATGAACCGGTCCCCTGGAGTACAGTGATCTTGTTTTTCTTCATCAACAACTGGAGGCCGTCAGTCAATTCATGAACGATTTTAGTCTTCCGTTCCAACATTGTATTGAGTTTCAACTCAACACCACCGTTGATACCAATACCGTGGACATCGAAGTGATTGCTCGCTTCGTAGTAAAGTTCACTCGACTCAAGCAACGCTTTTGATGGAATACAACCAACACGCAGACATGTCCCACCCAAGCGTGGCTCTTTTTCAACAAGACCGACTTTCAAACCGAGCTGTGCGCCACGAATGGCACAAACATACCCACCAGGACCAGCACCAATAACAACCATATCAAAGGAACTCATCGCTCCAAACCTCCGAGCTATGCGTATCATAACAGCCCCCCTGAAACATTCGAATTCAGGGAAAAGCATGTATATACATTGGGTGTATCACACTTTGGGAGTGCATGCTATTTTTGCACGCACTCAACCATCCATGCCTCTTTATTTTGTGCTCTGCACAAAAAAGTCAATACGTCAAACAAATGAGATAATGAAAACACGATGAAATGACAAACATATTTTAATGATACATCCCCCTCCCAAACACCAGAAACCTACTTCGTACAGGCCTCATCTTTGTAACATTCGGCACAAAATGCCTTCACAGAATCCTCCGCCTCTTGTGAAGCGACTCCAACACTGCCTTCAAATTGCAATTCAGCTTTTCCTTTCACCCCTTCGTTGACATCTTCAATTGTGATCGTCCCTTGAAGTGTTGTAGGGGTCAGGAACTCACCAACAAGTTCGAAGGTCAGGTTACTTCGGGAATCAGCATATTTCCAATAGATACGGTTGTTTTCATCGATGCCAAGTGTCGTAAATGGGAGCTTGCTATGTCGGACAGAGACTGTCCATGCCTTCTTCGCGTCTTTGTTGATCAATAGCGCCTCAAGAAAAAAGCAACGAATGTACTTCTTTCCATCAACAGAAGGCTGTACATCAAAAGACCACGTCTTTGCCTCATCCTCCTCAACCCCTTTTGATTTGACATACCATCGCCCCACACTGATCGGCGATTCATTCACTTCTTTATCCGTCACCCCTGCATCATATGAAGGCACCTCGGTCCCAACACAGCCAACAAAAAGCAAAGTAAACACACAAAAAAACACTAGAAAACGGATTCTTTCCATCATCACAACCTCTCGTATCAAGTCATCTGCCAATAAACAAGATAACCCAAACCCTCACTACAATCAAGATGATGGAACAAAAAGAATACCTTCAAACACCAGCGAGATCGGAGAGATCACGTTTCGCACACTCGTACAATCTGGACACCTCGGACCATCGCACAACGTCCCACCAATTCGATAGGTACTCAGCTCTATTGGGCCCGTACTGCTTGTAGTATGCATGCTCCCACACATCAACACACAAGATCGGTACATCTCCCAAGCTTAATGGGGAATCTTGATTCGGCAAACTGTACACTTGCAGCTCAAGCTGTGGATCAACGACCAACCACGTCCAACCAGCACCAAAAAGTGTCGCAGCCAAGCGCTGGAATTCCTTTTTGAAATCATCAAACCCATCAAACCGATCGTGGATGACATCAGCAAACACACCGTCAGGTGTTCCCCCTTCATCAGGACCCATAATTTGCCAAAAAAGGCAGTGATTTGCATATCCTCCACCGAAATTCTGAACATCTGCCTGTATATTTCCGGGCAACGAGTCCAATTGCTTGAGGAGAGTGTCTACCTTTTGGCCCTCGTAAGCCGTCCCCATAATCGCCTTGTTTAGCTTGTTTGTATAGCCAGCATGATGAATTCCATGATGCAAACGCATTGTCTCTTCATCAATTGCAGGTGCAAGTGCGTCATATGCGTAGGGCAACGCCGGAAGTGAAAACGCCACGCTCTTCTCCTTTCAAATTCCAAGTAACTGAATCGCCAATCCACTCATCGCAATCGCCAATCCAGCGAGTGTGTTTGCATGCTTCTCGATCACTTTGAGGGAGACGAAACGAAACCCCATCGAAACAGCCGAAACAGCAAACAACATCGTAGCGATTGTTACAAGGCTGAATGTCAGCGTGACTGCAAGGACCAACCCCCAGTGAAATTGAGATGCAGGCGCCATAAGCAACGGAATCAATGCCTCACATGGGCCAAACACAAAGATCACAAATAATGTCCATCCAGTCAAATTGACCTCTGGAGCATCACTTGAGGATCCCACCCCCTCCTCGGTATGTCTATGCTCGCCATGGTGGAGATGAGCATGAGTATGCATGCTCCCATCACCATAACGATGCAAATGGGAATGCTCTAGCCCCCGACGTGTTCGTATAAAATGCCAAGAAGCGTACACCAAGCCAAATCCAATCAATGACCACGCCGCAATTGAACCACGAATACTCTCAATCCAAGTCATTTGATTCAGTGCGACCCCCAAACCAATCCCAACAGCCCCTAGCAAAATCGACCCCAACACATGGCCAAGACCACATAGCGCTGTCAAACCAAGTGTTTTTTTGAGCCCCCACTTGCGAGCCTTCCCAATCAAAACAAACGGAAGGTAGTGATCAACACCCACCAACGTATGGACAAATGCAATCGACACTGCCGCAGAGAGTAAAACCAACGACGCTGAACTCATATCGTTCTCCAACCATGATCGGTTTTCAAATAAAAGACAATCTTCTTATCATAGACTCAAACGAGAAAATTGTCACCTTCTTCTTTACACCAGGGTGCGTTCAAAAGGTGTTGATTTGATCTGAAGCAAGCGAAGAAAAACGAGACATGAGAACATTCCTTAAATAACTATAAAAAAACAAGGATGTAATCATGTCTGTTGAACAATATGCTGAAGCCATCGAACAAATCGGTCAACTCCTTTCTTCCAAATGCCTCATCAATGAAGAACACAACACCCTGCTTTTAAAGATAGATTCCGTTTTGAGGATGCTCTTTGCCGAAGTTGCCAAACAAATCGTGGTGACGATCTCCGAAGAACTTGTTTCCGAAAAAGTCAACGAACTCAAAGAACAAGGACTCCGCCCCCATCGTTCTTCTGAAGTTCCTTTTCACTTCTTGTATGGTTCGCTCAAGCTCAAGTCTCCCTATTTATGGGATAAAAAGAGAAAGATGGGGGTCAAGCCTCTTGCTGAGTGTCTGAAGGTTCCGGCCCATACATATACTCCTGCTTTACAAAAGGCACTTGTGGACTTTGGCATTGAAGAGTCTTTTTCTCATGCAACACAAAGGTTTACAGAGCACTATGGTTGAGAACCATCCACTTCTGCCTTACGAAGATTCACTTTAAAAATGGGAGAAGAAGCCCAGGAGTACGTGGATACAAGACTTGTCCAAACTCAAAATGACTTTGAACAAAGTGAACGCGATAGACCTGGTGTAGACGAAATGATTGTCGAACTCGATGGCTGTTTTCTGCGAACTGCTGAACTGGTCAAAAAAAGAGGCCGAGGAAAAACAAAAGTCCGGAAAATACAGAAGAAAAGACGGGTTGAAGAGTACAAGGAGGTCAGAGTTGGGCTGGTTCGCTCAATCGATGATGTGAAGAAGGTCGCTGTTGCAAAAATGTCAGGTTATCCGGAGATATGTCAGCAGCTGTTTGAAGCGTCGATTGAAGCAGGGTTGAGTTCAAAGACCCAGGTTGTCGGGATTGCCGACGGAGGCAATGGTCTTTTGGAAGAGTTGCAAACCCACTTTCCCGATATGACGTTCATTTTGGATGTTTTTCACTTGAAAGAAAACATGTACGAAACAGCCGATGCAATGGGGTTTGTGGAAGAAGAAAAGGAGCAGTGGGTGAAGCAAAGATTTTCGATGATTTTCAAAGGAAAGGTAGAAAAAGCACTCGCTCTGATGAAGGAGGACTTATTAAAATCCGGCGTAAACGAAAGATTAGAGAGGTTGATAGGGTACATTGAAAAGTTCAAGGAAGGGATGAGCTACAAAGAGTGTAAAGAAAGGGGATGGCCGATAGGATCGGGAGAAGTGGAGAGTGCGCATCGATATATTCCGCAGAAAAGGATGAAGTTGCCCGGAGCGTGGTGGAAAAAGGAGCACATCAACCCGATGTTGGCGATGAGAGTGGTCAGAGCAAACGGATGGTGGGATAGTTTTTGGGCGGAAAAGGATCAACTCCTTGAGATCGCATCGTAAATGCGAAAATCAACAGCTTTTAATCGCACCCTTTACACCATTTACATATGATGTATCACACAAATATATTTACATAATGTTTCATACGATCAAAGAATAAACCAGACTCCCTCTCATCCCACCTTGATGATACAACCTCCTTGACAAAATGTTTGCACTCGCCGTAAACTGCGGTATTTTGTAAATACAAACCATCACATTTTCTGTGGAAAGTTTTCTCTCCCGCACAGAATGTGATAGATACAGTGGAACATATAGCGGGCAAAGAGTTCGAATAAAAGCGGACATTCAATTGTTCAACTGATGAAAGATCATTCTCCCGTGGTCAACAAATGACGAGGAAGAAGCGGTGAAAAGTACGCTAAAGAGTATCACATATGCCCTGTTGTTATTGGGATGTACAGCTTACATCATCCCACAGCTCTCATTTGCTGCGCCTGCAGCACAAAGCCAGGATGAAGATGATGATGTCATCGAACCAGGCGATGAGACACCAACAAAACGTAAAAAACCCAAGAAAAAACCACCTAAACGACGTTCAACAGAAACAGAAGACGAATCATCTGACACAGAGCTGTCCAAAGAGAAAGTCGCCGAAAAAACCACTGAAAAACCTGAAGAAAAGGCACCTGATGCAGGAACAGATAACACTGATGAACCTTCAGATGATTCATCTTCAGACGAGTCCTCTAAAGAGACCAGCAACGCCGACGCTGGCAGTGGCACCCTCCCTCCAGAAAAACCAGCACAAGACGCAGCTCCAACAAAAGAAACATCCCCCCCAACTCCAGTTCCCTCCGAGACCACAGCCAAAACGGCACCAGAGGTAGACAACAAAGCCGGTACAAGGCTTGTCATGGAGTTGCAATTCCTTTGGGGTATCGCGGTCTTATTGGCTCTGGCATTTTTGCTACAGCTCCTCAACTTTATACTCCCATTCCAAGCAATGAGCTTCCTATCGATGGGTGCCAATCTCCTGATATGGTTGACAGGACTCGGCTACGTTGGTGTCAATGCTTACAGGATCCTCGTCGTCGGACATGTGCCGGGAGACAGTCTCTACACAGGGACATTATGGTTTTCGCTCATCGTGACCTTTGCTCACCTGCACAAAAGACGAACCTTCCGTAACATTTATATCAGCGCGCTTTTTGTGCTCCCCATTCTCCTCGGGAGTACAATCTGGTCCCTCTCAACAATCATCCCACTGCAAGCGACACCTGTTGCAGAGTTCTCTTCGACATGGCGACATATTGGGAACATTTGCATGTACACAGGCTTCGGATATCTTGCAACATCCGGAGCATGGCAACTCGCAGCTGGTTTCCTTGGTATTCTGGGACGAAGCCAGCGAGGAACAGGCTATGGCTTAAAAGAACCGAGACAATGGGAAGAGTTTGGCCTGCAACCCACTTCACTTGCGATGTTCGCCTACCCCCTACTCACGATTGCATGGACAGGACACTTACTGTGGTCGATGCAACAATTTGCCAATCCGTGGCAAGCGTGGTTTGTCGCTCCACGTACTTGGGCGGTTCTATTCTCCTGGCTCGTTTTGTCTGCCTATTTTATGGCTGTTCGTATTCCCACGAAAAACAAACACGCTGAGTTCGAAAATTGGGACGCCCCAGAAAAAAGGGGCATCCTTCCAGGTCTCTTGCTCTTTGTTGCAAGTGCTGGAGGTGCCTTACTCTTTGTCGGCATGACTTATCTGCTCAAGCTCCTCCAAGGCTAAAATGACTTTGAATGTCGCCTCCTACAACCAATGACTTGGGGCAACGCCCCTTTCCTATACAAAAGGAAGGAATGACCTGATGTTATCCATCCTACGCTTCATCGCCTCTCCAAAGACAACGGTCTTTTTGCTGTTACTTTTGGCCATCAGTATCGTGTTCTCCATCGCAGGCCCCAACACTCTGCAGACCCTTCGTTCCGCAGGCTTCGAGAAGGGATTGCAATCCTGGCCGTTCTTGATCGGCTTGGGTTTGCTGTTGCTCAACCAGCTCTTTGCTGTCTTCGTCCGTATCGGACGAAGCAGAAAAAAAGCCCCCTCTGTTGAAGAGGAAGAAGAAGATTTCATCGAGTGGGACACTCCACAAAATGAGTGGGAAACAGAGCTTGATGAGAAGCCCAAAAAAAAGCCCTCCAAGCCACTACCTCCCCCTCGTGCGATGGGGAAAGCTTCCTACGGCATCGACACAGTCTTACCAGCCAGCAACGTCAAAAGTTTGATCGAAACCCTCGGTTTTACAATCACAAGCGCTGAAGAACTTGGTGATGAAAAAGAGCAAATCGATGCGCGCAAAGGTCCCTCCAGCGCATGGTATACGCTCTTCATTCATCTCGGAGCTGTTGTCTTTTTAGCAGGTTGGCTCCTCTCCTTGTCCATGTACCCACTGCAAAAAGTGTCCGTTTACATGGGAAAAAACAACAAAGCCAACCTCAAAAAAACAGTTCACCCTCCGATGATGAGTTGGTTGCAAAAGATCGGCCTCACAAAGGACAACAGCACCACATATCCCGCTCTCGATGTGAGCCTCGTCAATATGAAGCAGGAATTTCGCTCTTACCAGTACTTCAATCACACGTACAACAAACTCACCCCCAAGAAGAATAAACTCGATGTTGCCCAACAATCCGTAGACTCCCTCTTCATGAACTTGCGGAAACCAACGCTCAAACAGGCCAATTTAGAACGCCGCGTTGCTTTTTCAGCCTCCCTTGTCATCGGCGCAACCAAACAACCCATCTTGCTGCACCAAAACCAAAGCATCCAACACAAAGGGTACAACATCACCCTCGCAAGAGCCTTCACAAAAGCGACACTTGACGTCGATGGAAAAAAAGTCGAGCTGACGTCCGGTGCCATGCACAAACTCTCCAAGACCAAATCACTCAAACTCCTGTACACAAAACATAACTCCGTCAATCCCACCGCTGGATGTCTCCAGGTCGCCGTGTTCGAAACCGTAAAGGGCAAACAAACACCGACCTTTGAAGGTTGTCTCCAAGCAGGTCAAAAGCTCCCAAAAAGCAACATCCCAGTCACGCTGTCCTCCATACAACAAGGTGTACGTCTCCATTACAGACCAAGACTTGGATTTCTGCTCATTCTGTCAGGTCTGCTTTTGTTTGTATTTGGTTTTATCGGCTTCTGGTGGCCACAAAGATACACCCTCTCCCTTGAGTGGAACCGGACAGAGAACAAGCTACAGCTCGAAGGAACAGGATACGATGTGATCCCAAGAGAGCTCGCCCATGGCATCAGCGAAAGTCTCTACTTTCCTGCAAGCCAAATCAAATCACACCAGCGACAGAGCCCTTCGTCTCCTTCGTCACCTCCTGTCCCAACCCCACCACAGCGGCAAACAGTCGCGAATATCCAGGGACAACAAAGCCAAGCAGCCGTTGCAAATGTTCCCGCTCCCAACCAAAGACAAACACAACTTCACGGTCAACCAAGTCAGGCTCCCGCTCCCCAAGGGCAAACAGCACGGCAAGTGAAGGCACAATCACCTGCACCCCAACGACAGACGGCACAAAAGCGTGTCCCCCAAGCACAACAACCCAAACCTACCGCACAAGCACCACAAAAACCTGCCGCTCAAGGACAAACTGCGAGACAGGTCACAAACCAACCCCAGGCCGCACAACGACAGACTGCTCAAAAACGCGTACCACAAGCACAACAACCCAAACCTGCCGCACAAAGACAAACACAGGCAAAAGCCGCTGCTCCTCAAGGACAAACTGCCCAAAAGACAGTACAAAAGCAAACGGCACAGCAAGTGAAGACACAATCACCTGCACCCCAACGACAAACAGCACAAAAACGCATCCCCCAAGCACAACAACCCAAACAGGCACCGCAAGCGCCACAAAAACCTGCCGCACAAGGACAAACCGCGAGACAGGTCACAAAACAACCTGCAGCGCAAAGCACAGCAGGTATCGGCGCATTCAATCAACAGGTCGCTCCTCCCAAGGCCAAGAAAAGCACCACCGCTGCTCACGGCACTTCGCAACCCAAAACAGCGGACATCTCAGTCAAATCAAGCCCCTCTCCGATGAGACAGACCGCCGAATTCTCTGCAAGTGACGTCAATGTCGCCACAAAAGACGCTCCAGCCTCCTCAAGCACTGCACGTAAAAGTACAGGCACGAAAAAAACTGTCATCTCTTCGGATTCGACAAAGAACCGCCCCAAGCAAACGCGCCCTCAACCTGTGCTTCGTGTCGCCCCTGAAGAACTACTTGGCGAAAGACAAGACTCCTCTAAAGCGACTGAACCAGAGATCAAACCGTTCAAAAAACCTGCTGCAAAACAAGCAGCGAAAAAAGCACAGGAACCCAAGGCTGTCGCTCCCATTGCACCACCAAAGCAAAAAGCCCCCCCCAAACCAGCTGCACCAAAACCAGCTGCTCCTCAGAAAAAAGTGGTCGCCAAAGAGCCTGTCGCTGTTCCCAAGGCAACAAATCAAAAAAACTCTCTGGATATCGATTCCTTACTTGGAAAAGACAAGGAAAAGAAGAACAACGCCATGATCGATGATCTCGATATCGACTCACTTTTCGATGACTTTGAGGAAAACCTCACAAAGAAGAAGTAATCCCCCACTAAGCGAACAACCTCTCCCTAACACTCTCCGGTGCATCCGATCTCTTGAGTAATTGCTCCATAAACTCTTTCTCTTCCTGCCCCCAACTCACTGCACGAAATCCCTCAAGCACACTCCAGATTCGATGTGTGTCATGTCCAGCTTCGCACAACCACACAGCTGACAACAACAATTGCAATACACGCCGATACGCAGTCCCTCCCCAAAGCGCAATCCTGATCACCTGATCAACATCACCATCCACTGCAAATTGGTACAATCTCCTTCGGCTCGTTTCGACGGAATCACTCATCATCTGATGAGCACGGAGACTCAAGTGGAAAGTCCGCGCAAATTGGTTCCACACATCACCTGGTTCTCTTTCGGGATCCGGCAAGAAAGCCGTGAAAGAGAGCGAAAAGTCATCCCATACAAGATCCATCCTCTGGAAAGCATCAAATTTACGAGCAATGAACTCGTCATTCGCAAAGAGTTCCCACAACTCTTGCCTGTATCCCTCTCTTTCAAGAAGTGTCAGTCCTTCGTGCTTTGACAACGCAGCGAGATGATACACCCGAAAACGAAGATCATATAGATCCTTATCAAGGGCTTTGGAGTGACAAAATTGATACAACGGTAAATGGAGCTGTAATGCCTCGTCTCTTGGGTGAAATCGTTTTCGAACATACTCTCGAAAGCGACTGTGAAACAGCCTGTACATATCACCACTGAATACCAACAACTTATTGATAGACGCACGTCTTTCAGCGACTTCATCCGGCGTCATTCCCCGCTCACCGTGTGACAATCGTGTAAAGACCTTGGCAAACATGTCGTCGCTCCCTTGCTCTGGCATGACGGACAACATCCCAAGTAAACGATGAAGAAAGTAATCATGTTTCACAGATAACTGATTCCAAAACTGATCAAACAACGCCGTGAGACTTTGTGGAACAGTCTCAGGCCTAACAGGATCAACATCTCCGTCTTCGAGACGATCGGAGATAAAGCGCAACACAAAGGGGTCGGCAAAATCATCTTCGTGGCTTTGTGTCGCAGTCTTCCAGATGGCCTCCAACGTCTCCTTGGGGATCGACTCACGACCTGTCACCTGAAGGAGCATCTCCTCCATCTCACCCCACGAAAGTCCCGACAATGGATCACACCCTTCAAGCACCGTCACTTTCGTTTCGTCATACGGAAGTTGCTCCGCTACAAGCTCGTTCAACCCATCCCGATCAACCCTGTAGCTCACGAGAATCTGCATATTGGATGGCAACATTTGCGCATCTGGCAACACAGAAGGAATCGAAGTCCCCCCTGCCGAACTCATCCCTTCGTCGAGCGCGTCGACAATCAGTATGACTCTCTGCCCCTCCTTCAACTCTGCAATACGCTTCAATCGCTCAGAAAACATACGCTCAAGCAAATCAATACTCGTTGGGTACTCCTTTGTCTCGCCCTCCAAAAAGGAATCGATCTGTGCAAGAACAGAACGCAAAAACACGACAGGATGGTCTCGACCATCGACATTTGCGCAAAAATGCCACACAGGGAACACCCCCTCAGGCCATTCTTCATCTCTCTGGAATCGATCGTAAAACCATGCAAGAAGCGCTGTTTTTCCCATACCACCAAGAGCTTTCATCACACCGACAGGCCGCTTCGGTGATGCCAAAAACGATGCAATCGCTTGTAATTGCAGTGTGCGGCCAACAAATCGCTCAAGATGAAAGGATGCAATCCCCGAAAAATCAAGCTGCGCATGTTGAGGCAGCTTGGTGACAGGGATCTCACGTAAAAATGACAAAAATTGTTGATATGGGAAGTGCAACTGTCTGTGATCTTGACTGCGTGCATACCGATACGAGATAAATTCGAGATGCTCGTTGTCCCAACCATTCAAAAAGAAGACCTCATTGAGATCCTGAACATCCCCTTCATGTTCATGCACTTCGAGATAGTGAAGTAGCGGACCAAGCGGGAACACATGGGAATCTTCACCTCTCCTTATACAAACAGGAGCTTTGTATTCCAACAAGTGGTGTATCTTTTTGTGCAGTCGGAACAATCCATCCTGATCGAGAAAGACAGGACTACCTCCAGTACAATCCACCCCAAACTCATCTTGCACATAGACAATCTGCCATCCCTCCAGAAAATGAATCGATTGGTAAAGAGCTTCAACTTTCTTGGCCGCTTGTGCGATCTCTTCCTCTGAAAATGAGTGCGTTCCATGTAATAGCTGATTGCGAAATTGTACGAGCTCCTGAAACAACACCGTCATCGACAACCCCTTGCGATTGCCAGGGAAAGGACGACGCTTTTTGAGGAGCCCCTTTAACTCTCCCAAAAACACAGCATCTTCATACCCTCCACACTCCCCGACCAACAAATCAATGAGCCCTTTCCACGTCCCATCAGCAGGCGTGCGAAGGCTCTCAACGACCTCTTGATTGACTCGTGCATCTGGTGCTTCCAGCACATACACATACTCACAAATACACATCGCAGAGAGTACACGCAGCGCCAACCCATTCAAGGAAGCTACGAGGTAAGGAAAGTTCGAGGAACCATAGCCTTTTTGGTACTTCTCAAACTCAAGCACAAACTCACGCAATTTATACCCCAATGGATAGGGTAACGTCGCCGACAGCTCGCGCAAGTTGATCTCCTCTTCAACCTGCTTCTTCTTTTTCTTCTTGAACCTGGACCAAAATTGCCCAAGCAACGCACCAGGATGCCCTTTCAAAGAGCCTCGGTCCATTACTTCTTTGAACAATACTTGGCATCGCTCACTGATGAGACCTCTATCACAATCAGGCTGGCTTGCCAGTTTACATAATTCTTGATAGGTTGCTTTCTCAGAAGCTTCGAATGATTCGACCAACGCATCCAGTTTCATTCTTATTCATTCGCTCTGTTTGGGCTTTTGTACATATAAGACGGATAGCTAACGTTCGTTCTCACTTCAACAGAGGATCTGCTGAAGTCAATGTTCTCGTATTGCCAGCAACATCGGACAATTCGACACGGGAGACCTTCCAGTCACCGACAGTCGAAGTCGCCGGAATCCTCAAGATTCCTTCAAATCGTTTTGTCGCAGGATTGTAGGACAAAGAAGCCCACATCAAGTCTGCAGCCCCCGGTCCTTTGAGTTGAATGGAGGCTTGTGAAACACCTGAGTCATTATCGGAGATCTCAGCGTACACCCTGACCTGCTCTCCAGCCCGAGCCTGTGCAGGGAACACCATCAGTTGTGTCATCACAGGAGCGTCTGTATCAGGTTGCGTCGTCGCACCACGTACAGTCACCTGGAGCCCCTTCACAAGGCTATCCGAATCGCTTAGTTGCACTTGATTTCCGGCACGGTCACTGGCCGTTGCAGACGCCCCTTTCCACACACCATTTTCAGAGTACTTGCCAATCGTGCCTTCCCCTTCCCATTTGTTTGTCGCAGGATTGTATTTCAAATTCGCAAACATACGATGTTTTTGCGAAGGAGATACGAGCAACACAGACACAGAGGCCACACCACTCCCAACATCGGACACCTCTGCGTACAAGCGAACAGAGTCTCCTGCAAGAACAGTCCCCTGTCCTCTCTTCAATGAGGCAAACACCGGCGCTTTTGTATCCGTTGAAGGTGTCCCACCGCTCACCTCCAGAGGCGCATCGAGCATCTCCGAACCAACAGCGCCCAGCTGGTATACAGATTGGTTCCGTGCCTTATCCAACACCTCGGCGCTTTGGATTTTCCAGCTGCCATTTTCTGCATCAACAGCAAAAGAGACCGACGCCTCCCACCTCTTTGTCGCTGAATTATACGACAATTCAACTGAACGATACTGCCCAGAGGGCGAAGAGAGCGCAACAGAGAGGCTCCCAACACCATCCCCTTTATCTGTCGCCTCAGCCTGCAGGAAAATGGACTTTCCTGCGATCACCTTCGCGGCAGGCAACCACTTAAGTGACACCAACGAAGGAGCCTCATTATCACCAGGAGGTACAGGCGCACCCTGGAGTATTTTAAGTGATATCTGCTTGCTCAATTTGCGAGTAAGGATCGCACTTATATCAAGAGGTTGAAGTGTTAACAGATCATTCTCACGGATACTTGAACTGTTTCCTGCTGCGTCACCGAATTGGCAGCGCGCGACACTCCACCCGCCAGTGAAACTTTGTGAGGGGACCTTGTAATTTCCTTCAAACAATTGAGACACAGGGTTGTACTGAAGGACCGCCGAACCATACGAAGCATACTCACCTTCAGAGAGAGGCGGTTTCAACGCACAAAATGCCTCCGTGATCCCAATGTTATCGTCGGCCTTTGCGTACACCCTGATCGATTGACCGGCATCAACCTTCCGCGGAAAGAGATTCACAAGTCCATGTGTTGGGGCTGTTGTGTCGGATGGGGCAGGCGTTGGGTTCACCTGAAAACCTCGGTGTTCCGTCGCAAGAGAGGTAACATGGGAGATCTGCAAAGCAGGCAGCGCCCCTATCGCCAGCGAATCGGACTTGCCTTCGTTTCCGGCTTTATCTTGGTACGCACATGAGGATAGCAACCACTGACCACCAGCTGCGTCTGTTGGCAAGACCACTTCCCCCTCCCACAAAGACGTCGCCGGATTGAAGGCAAGATCAACATCAACGCTCCCCCTCACGGCACCAACAACATGTTCAGCCTTGACCTCACAGCTGACCTTTGAGACACCACTCCCCACATCTTCGACACCGACAAACAGCCGCAATGACTCGCCAGCGTCCACAGTATCAGCCGAGAAATGTGTACCTTTCATCACAGGAGGAGTGGTCTCTGAAGGCCCACCTTGTTTGCTATTCAAGACAACAACAAACGGATCCTGAGAAGCCTGACTTGTCGCGCTTGCAATATTTAGGGCCGGAAGTGTCGCAAGGACCGAAGAGGGCATTGAATTGGAGAGACCCGCCTTGTCCTGCAAGTAGCAACCAGAGACCCACCATTCACCGGCAGGATCAGTGTCAGAGAAGTGAAGATTTCCTTCGTAAAAACCTGTATCCGTGTTGTACTGGAGAGATGTGCTCTTTTTGGCATTCGGCGTTGGTCCCTGGAAGCTACATGAAGCAAATTGGATACCACTCCCGCCAGGATCTTCGAGTCTTGTGTACACTCGCACCATCTTCCCAGCGTCGACTTTTCCAGGGGCAAGGTGAAAACCTTTCACCACAGGACGTTCACGATCAAGTCCTTGTCCTTGTGTCACCATAAAATGAAGATGTTCTTTCCAGGTCTCTCGTTCTTGTTGTGTCAGGTAGGGTACATTTTGAAGGTTTTTACCATCGATTTGAAGTGTATTTCCACTTGCATCTCGAAACGATAGGGATTGGAGAGACCACACACCACCTCGACTATAAAGTGGGATCTTTGACACTCCCTCCCAAAGACCACGAGCTGGATTGTGCCAAAGGTTGAAGTACAAGCGACCTGCACCAAACGCATCGTTGATCACAGCCTGCCCCCACACAACACCAGAGTCAGCGTCAGAGACCTTCACAAGCAACCTGACCACTTCACCATCCGCAACCTCTCCAGGCGCCAACCACGCAGCGTGAAGCTGGGGTGGAACTTTATCAGTCCCAGGATTCGGTGGTGTCGTTGTCCCTTTTTCGACATCGAAGGTCTTATTTTGAAGCAAGGGATCCGAAGCCCCGACACTGATAGTATTCTCAGCAACATCAGCAAGATCAACAGATTGAATCGACCAGGACTCGGTCCCTGCATAATTGGGAATCGTGATCATAGCTTCATATCGCTGGTGAATCGTGTGGTAAAACGCATCTCCTTGTGCAGAGACACCGCTGGCTGACGCCAATTGAATGGTGACACGATCGATCGGACTCAATCCATCTGTGGCTTTTACCCAGACACGGACGACATCACCAGCCTTCACCTTTTTGTCAGCCACTCCAGCACTTTGTAGGACTGGAGGCACAATATCGACGGTTCCAGCCTTGATCTCGACAGTCATCCCTTTGATAGGATCTTGATCGTTCAGGTATATCGCTGGGTTCCCAGCACCATCGAGAAGGTTCACACGAGAAATTTTCCACTTACCGCCCTCTACATAAGACGGCACACGGTGAAGTCCCTCGAACTGCTTGTGGGATGGATGGTAGGTTGTCGTGAGATACATCGAGTGGTGACCGTTGGGACTCTCTATCGAGACCTGGGCACCGACTACGCCAGACAGATCCGTGCCGACCTTCACATAGACACTGAGAAGGCCACCAGCTTTGATATCATTTGAAAAGGTAAGCGATACGAGTTTTGGTGGGACAACATCTTCAGCCTTGGCTTTGACGACAAATGTGAACTTTTTGGGACCTGCCTGTTCATCCGGCGCAGGTGCATCAAACTCAGGTGCTCGCTCAGGTCCAGGAGGTGTATCGTCCTGTGGCCCTTGTTCAACTCCCCTCTCACCAGCGTCAACAACGGACTCAGTATTTGGTTCAGAAGCCACTTCGCTGTGCTTCTCCACACCCTGCTCAGACAGGGTCTCCGTTTTCTTCTCTGTGCCCACAGGTTCCTGTGAACAATGAGTGAGAGAGAACAAGGCGATCAGGAGGCTGGCAATCCAACCTACGTGGAGAACGCGTGACATAGGCTTCTTCTCCTATTTTCGTGGGGATGAGTAATCATCCTCAGTGTGTTCTTGTAGCTCTTCACGTAGGAAGAGATAGCTGTTGTAACGCCGCTTACTGATCTCGCCCTCTGCGACAGCTTCCTTGACGGCGCAGTCGGGTTCAGCAACATGTTGACAATCCCGAAAGCGACACCCTCCGAGATAGTAGCGAAACTCCGAGAAAAACGTGGGGAGGTCTTCGAGTGTGATCCCCCAAGGGGCGAACTCCCTGATACCAGGAGTATCCATCACGTATCCACCGGCGACAGGGATCAGCATGGAGACCGTCGTGGTGTGACGGCCTTTTCCTGTGACTGCGTTCACCTCGCCTGTTTTGAGCTGCAGCGTGGGATCGATCCGGTTGAGCAGAGAGGACTTCCCTGCGCCACTTGGCCCTGTGAAGACGGTACGATGATCTTTCAGTTTTTCGCGTAGTTGCTCCACTCCGACGTTGTTCTTTGCGGAAGTACAGATGACCTCGATCCCAAGCGCTTCGAACTCATCACGAATGGCCTGTAACTCTTCCTCTGAGATCAGATCAATTTTGTTCAACGTGAGGATGGGTTTAAGTTTGACAGCTTCACAAGTCACGAGATAGCGATCGACGAGTCCGGGGCGGAATGGAGGGTCTTTGACCGCAACACAAACCAGGACGTGATCGATATTCGCGGCCATCGCCTGCTCTCCGCCGACTTCAGGGGCACGTCTTGAGAGCAGCGAGGAGCGCTCCTCGATCACACAGATGATCCCTTTTTGTTCCTCACCTCTCATTTTTTCGACTGCGACGACATCACCGACAACTGGATGTGTCGAACGTTTCCCAAGAAAGATCCGCCCTCTGACTTTGCAGTGCCAGACCTCTCCTTCAACTTCGACACGATACCCCCGACCCAACACGGACAGCACAAGACCTTTTAATCGTTTCTTGTGGCTACGTTTCTTCTTCTGTTTCAACGTTCGATCCTACTCATTCGCTGCATTTTTCCATAATTTCGCAAACCCTGTGTTTGTTTTCTTGAGACTTTGTACCAACTGGGTCATACGCATCTTCAATCGTTTTTGGTATGCCACACGCCCTTTTGGTTTTTTGTGTGAAAGGTAAAGCCACTTCGCACATCTGTACAACAACGCGGCATGATACGTGTACAAGCCGAAGCCCGCCTTGGGGTACAACTTGCGAAAGACTCGATAAATACGAAGCTGTGTTAAAAATTGTGAAGAGAGCATTTCGAGCGTTTTCATCGCCGCAGCTCGTGTCTTTTTGCTGCCCAACAGAGGGTTCAGCTGTCTGATGCGATAGTAAGAGAGCAGCTCTGTCCCTGTTCCCAGTGCTTGTGCGGCTTCGAGCAAGATCATCTTTTGCTTTTTGCCCAGCGCTTGTGCCTTTGTAGGTAACGCATACGTCTTCACTGCGAGGAGCTTCTTTAGCGCGCCTCTGGCCTCATCGTTGATCTTACCCTTTACAGCAGAGCTCTCCGTCTCCTCGGCGGCTGTAGAGAGCGCATCGAGCTGATCAGAAAACGATGAAAAGACCTTCTTGGTCGAAGCTTTCGTCACATTGGAGATCTTTTGGAGATAAACCTTGTACGCTTTGGTGATGCGTTTGATACCGCTCGCGTTAGAGCGAACCCGAAGGCGCTCCCCTACAGAGGAGATGTTGCGCTCATGCTCACGTTGCAAAAGAGCGTGTGCGAGTGTCAACCCTGATTGGTATGCGTGCGCAGCGGCTTTCCAAAGCAATGCATCTTCAGTCATTCGTTTGGAGCTGCGTTTCGCTGCAAGTGGGCTTGTCAGGGACGTTGTGGTGAGAAAAAGGCAGGAGATGGCAAAGAGAAAGAAGCGCTTCATAAAAACTCCCAATAGCTTAACGTCGACCTTGCTTCCGTTTGGAAGCGTAGTCTTTGTTTCGTTTGGCGGCTTGTTGGATCATACTCTCGTCTTGACGTTTTCCTGAAGAGGTTTTCTTTTTCGCGACATATTCAGGGATCTCTTCGACATCGTCGACAATCCTCGCGAAGCAATCACGAACGTATTGGATAAAGTTGTTATCAGAAGACGTGATCGTCACCTCTGTAATCTTGTAAATGGCGATATTTACATGATTTCCCGCGACCAAACCATAGGTCTGAAAGGTGCGATATTCTTGTGCATTGGAAGACGTTCGAGAGACTGGCAACGCGACAAGTGTTGCCCACGCTTCTCGAATCCCCGAGGACTCAGTACCGTATACAATTTCGTTGAGATCATATCCGACAGGATGGACGACCCAGTCACGGCCACGCTTGTAACCCTGGCTTTTGTGTGTGCGGTTGAGCACGTCAAAGAAATCTCGTTCACCGTCCTCACGAAGCCCATCGGAACGATAGTGTGTCAGAATCGCACGACCAAGCCACAGAGCCTGGTCACGAGAGATCTGTTCCTCTGATATATACCGCCGTCTCATAGGCTTATTCATCAACATAACTCACCACCCCGAAGCAAGAGAGGGTCACAGCCTGGCATAGCACAATCACAGCCTGGCATAGCACAAACCGTAACAGACGTTGTGTTGGCAACAATGGGTTCGTTGTCAACAAGATGACTCTGTTTCACATCTTTATACCATAATTCGCACGAATGCTACAGATCTCAACCTGATATCACGACAAATGGTAGAAAAATAGCGAAAAATGAAGCATCAAACGGTAGGGTATATCGGAGAAAAAGGGAGGTGTATCGGAGGCTATTTGAGGTTAAAAGCCAGGAACAAAGAGGAGTCTTCGCGTCTGATCAACAAGAGGATGTTGTCTCCACTCTTGATGCTCGCGATCTGCCTGGCGAGTCCCTTGATCGAAGAGATGGGATTGCGATTCACCTTCATAATGACATCGCCACTGCGCAAACCGTTTGCATCGGCAGGTGAACCAGCTCGTACAGAGATAATCCTGACACCACCATTTGCGGGAAGTCCCCACTTTTTACGCAAAGAGGTGGAGATTGTGCTGACATTTACACCCAGACGCATCAAAGATTGTGCGAGTTTACCGTTTTTGCTGGGGCGTCGGAAAATAGGCTTGCGCTTTTTTCGGCCTCGCGCCGTAGTCATGTCATCAAAACTACGACCCCATCGAGTCAGTGAAACATACAATGTGATCATCTTCCCACTTCTGAGTACACCGAGCTTGGCTTTGGTCCCTGGTGGATTGAAGGCAACCATACGTGGAAGCAAACTGCTGTTGAGGACTTTTTTGCCGTTGAAGCTAACGATTACATCGCCCTGACGAAGCCCTGCGCGTTGTGCGGGGGAGCCACTCACGACGCGATTCACGAGCGCACCATGTGGATGAGAGAGTCCAAAGGAACGCGCAAGCGAGGGCGTCACAGGTTGGATCAACACACCAAGCTTGGCACGTTCGACACGTCCGTATTTTTTGAGTTGTGGGAGAATACGACGGACGACATTGATAGGCACTGCAAATCCGATACCACGACCACCACGCAAGATCGCAGTGTTAATGCCGATGACATCGCCATTTTTGTTGAACAGTGGACCACCACTGTTTCCTTTGTTGATCGCAGCATCTGTTTGGATGTAGTTGTCGTAATTGGTGCGGCCACGTTTAAAGCGCGAGAGGATACGCCCTTTTGCGCTCACGATCCCAGCAGTCACGGAGATCCCCAGTCCACGAGCATTCCCAATCGCCATCACAGGAGCACCAACAGGGAGCTTTTGAGAGTTCCCCAAGTACACGTAGGGGAACTTCTTCCCAGCTGGTGCTTTAAGTTTGATCAGAGCGATATCGAGGAGTGGCGACGTTCCGATCACTTTGACATCGTAGTTATGGCCATTGGCAAGCTGTGCACGGATTTTGCCAGCATTTTTGACAACGTGATGGTTGGTCAGGGCATATCCCTGTGAATTGATCAAGAAGCCTGAGCCACGGGACCGACGCACGGGAATACGTCGCATCCAACGACGGAATCGCTTGGAACGATAAGGGTCATGACGATACCGTCGGTTTCTTCGCCCTCTCCATGGGTTTGAAAAGAAATCATCAAAGGGACGACCGCTGCGACGACGTCGTGATCTTGAAATGTAGCGTTTTCCTTCGACATGAAGGTTAAAGACAGCAGGTTTGACTCGTTTGACCAACCCGGAAAAATCATACACAGCGATCTTGGGGGCGGGTTTGCTCGAAGGTCTTGTATGAGAAAGAGATTCTGCGTGAACAGGGCTCACACCTGTCAAGGCGCCGAGTCCCAGGCATAGCCCAAATCCCCACACGAGGGATCGGCCGATCGAATGCAAGTTCATATGATACTCCTCATTGCTTTACTACGGTCATGAGCGACAGCTTCAGAGGCTGTCGAGGGCTCCATTGGTGCATAACATACACCGTGCCTCTTACAACGTCTCCACGCCAAGCAATATTCCACCTTTCCTCATGAAAACAGCCTGAAAGGCACACCAATGACCACACAAAGCTACTATTTTTCACGATAAAAATCAAAGAGATAAAAAAAAGGCGGGGATTTTTTTGACTCTTGAGGCGAGATCTTCCAGAGTGAATCAAAATTAGAACTAGCAGCCAGACCGCTATCATGGTCACCACGAGCTGTCGACATGTTCACAACTGCAACCTATGTGACTGTTAAACTCGACCCAGCTCGGCGGAACGTCAACAGTGAGGATAAAAATTATGGGTGAAGCGATTCTCATCACTTCTGGAAAAGGTGGTGTCGGGAAAACTACAGTGACTGCAAACCTCGGAATTGCTCTTGCACTTTCTGGCAAGCGTGTTGTCGTAATTGACGCTGACATCGGTTTGCGCAACCTCGACGTTGTCCTCGGACTCGAAAACCGTGTCGTCTACGACCTCGTCCACGTCATCGAAGGATACTGTAAACTCCGACAGGCATTGGTCAAAGACAAGCGACTCGAAAACTTCTATCTCCTACCGGCTGCTCAAACACGTGACAAATCTGCTGTTGACGCCAGCCAAATGCGCAAATTGATCAACGAAATCAAACAAAGCGCTGATTACGTCCTCGTCGACTGCCCCGCGGGTATCGAAGAAGGATTCAAAAACGCCATCGCAGGAACCGACCGCGCGCTCGTCGTCACCACACCTGAGATGTCTGCCATCCGCGACGCTGACCGCATCATCGGCATGGTCGAAAGCTACGGACAGGTTGAGCTTGAGCCCAAACGCCAAAAGCTCATGCAGCAACTTCAGTTCGTCAAAACTGAATTGCAAAACAAAGTCTACCAAATGCAGGCAGACCGCACCAACCAAGATCTCAAACTTCAAGTCCAACGCCTTGAGTTCCGTGCACAAGAGATCGAAAACCAATTGCGCAGCCTTCGCTACGACATCCAACTCATCCTCAACCGTTACAGAACAGCCATGGTCAAACGCGGTGAAATGATGAACCAGGAAGATGTTCAGGAGATCCTCAACATCCCATTCATTGGTGTCTTACCTGACAGCGAAGAGATCGTCACCTCGACAAACGCAGGAAAACCCATCTCCTTCAACGACCGCTCCATGCTTGGTAACTCTTTCAGAGCGATCAGCGAACGGGTACAGGGATTTGACGTTCCTCTCAGCGCACTTGACGAAGAAGTCGGATTTTTCTCGAAAATGAAACAATTTATGGGCATCGGGAGGATCGAAGCATGATTTTCTCTATCTTTAACTGGATCTTTACCAACAAAACCGAAGAAGACGATAAGTCCGGTTCGGTTGCCAAGCAACGTCTCCAGTTGCTCTTGGTACATGATCGAGTCCAACTGCCACCTCACCAGATGGAGGCGCTCAAACGCGACCTCCTCGAAGTGGTCAAACGATACGTCGAGCTTGGTGGGAGCGACCTCGAAGTCAATCTCGAACAACTACCAGACTCCAGAAATATGGCGCTCGTCTCCAATATCCCCGTCAAACGCGTCCTCGACGCAAATGACGATGAGATTGAGATCTCAGCTCCATTCTAAACGGTTCAACGCGCACGAAAGACACCTCCATCTTTCATTGACTGTCGGGTGCGTTGACTCCTTTGTTTTGTCGATATGCACAGAGCTTGCTCTTGTGTGAGTGGTGAGAAAAGAATGTTCGATGAAAAGGCCATCTCCTCCTGATGGCCTTTTTTTTATCCCCATATCTACAAACCAGCTTAAAACCCCATTTCATCAAGCACATCGAGCATCAGCTTTGGATCTCTCGACTGTTGTTTGGCCTTCTCACTCAGTGAACGCCGCCAATACCTCGCCCCTCGTTGACCTCGAAACAACCCCAGCATATGGCGCGTAATCCGAATAATCGGCAGTTGTTTATCCGCGTTGTCTCGTTCGATATAAGGCACCATCGCCTCTACAACATCTCTGCGCGTGACCTTGTTTTCGCCTTCTCCAAAGAACAACTCGTCCACTTTCGCAAACATAAAGGGATCTTCATACGCAGCTCGCCCCAACATCACCGCGTCAACTCTGTCCAGGTGCCCTTGCATCTGATCATACGTCTTGATCCCACCATTGATCTCGATACAAAGCTCCGGAAATTGTTCTTTAAGTGCGTAGACATCTTCATATCGCAGTGGCGGAATCGTCCGATTCTGCTTTGGGTTGAGCCCCCCAAGGATCGCAATACGTGCGTGGACCGTGAATCGATCACACTCTGTCGGCGCGACGCGCTCGACAAAGTTCAATAGATCTTCGTACTTGTCGAGTGAATCGATCCCAATACGGTGCTTTACAGTCACAGGGATCTTCACACGTGATCGCATCGCCTCAACACACTCAGCGACCAGATCAGGTTGCGCCATCAAACAAGCACCAAATCTCCCCTCTTGTACACGAGAGCTCGGACAGCCGACATTTAAGTCGATCTCGTCGTATCCCCAATCTTCACAGATCACAGCCGCCTTTGCCAAAACATCAGGATCACTCCCACCCAATTGGACCGCGATGGGATGTTCGATCGGCTGAAAATCCAAAAGCATCTGTTTGTCACCTCTGATGATCGCTTCAGCAGCGATCATCTCGGTGTACAAAAGAGTCTTCTTTGTGATCAGACGCATCATGTACCTGTAGTGACGATCCGTCCAGTCCATCATCGGCGCGATACTCACGGGATAGTTTTTCGCCCTGCCCTTGTAACCTTCAGGCATCCGATAGATATCCTCTGGTGTCACCACTTCATTCACCGACGATGCTCTCTTCTCTTCGTGTGTTTGGTTCATTTTGCTCGTATCAAATTAACGTTCAATAGGTTTACATAATATTTCATGTGTTGGTTTATGAGAGGAGGTATTGAGTCGCTTATGTGACTCAACCCCCACCAACCATTCTGACGATCTCAATTCGATCACCCGATTCGATCGGTGTCTTCTCGTGCTCTGCTTTTGGGATCACCTGGCCATTCTTGGCCACTGCGATACGCATGGCGGTGATCTCAAGTTCACTCACCAGCGCTGCGATATCACTTGCTTGTGTTGAACGCGGCTCACCGTTGATCGTGACTTCAATGTTCATGTTCGTGATTTCCTTTCAGTATGACTTACTCATCAGGAGACTTTCGCCCTGTCCAATATCGATAAAAGTTCTCTGGATGTTTGCTCTGGAGCCTCCGACTGCATGATCGCCCCAATCATAGAGACTCCATGTGCACCAGCCTGGACGACTTCTTCCAGATTATACTGGTTGATCCCACCAACAGCCATCACAGGAAGCTCAACACGCAACGTCACCTCTCTGACAAAATGCGCCCCCGTCCCAGGATGACCGGGTTTACAATCTGTCGGATAAATCGTTCCAAGTTGTATGTACTGGATCGGTTGTTGCTCCACAGCGATCGCGTCTTCTGCGCTGTGCACAGAGCAACCGATGATCGCCTCTGGGCCGAGTAGTGCCCTCGCTTCATGAGCAGAGAGCCCTGTCTCAGGAAGATGAACACCATCGGCGCCTACAGCCATAGCGACATCGATTCGCTCGTTGATCACCAGCAGGATATCATCAGGCAAGCGCTGTTTGAGCGCCCTCGCCTGCTCAAACAGCGCACGCGCTGATGCTCTCTTGTCACGCAATTGAACCCACCGCACACCACCTTGTACTGCACGCTGTATCGTCTCTTCGAATGGTAAGTGGTGTCTTTGGGGATCTGTGATCAAGCAGAGAGGAGGGAGTGTGGAAGGATACATTATTTCGCGGAGGGCACACCCTCAAGGGGGCTGCTTGCAGAAGCATATCGCTTTTTGGGGATACGACCGGACAAGTAGGCGTGACGTCCAGCTTCGACACCTAAGGCAAACGCTTTGGCCATCACAGATGGTTGCTCCGCTTTTGCGATCGCGGTGTTGACGAGGACAGCGTCCGCACCAACTTCAAGCGCAAGAGATGCGTCAGAAGGAGCACCCAGTCCTGCGTCTACGATCACGGGAACGTCGACATTTTCAATGATGATCTTGACCTCTTCCAAGGTCAAAATCCCCTGGCCAGAGCCGATCGCCGAACCAAGTGGCATGACTGTCGCACAACCGAGATCAGCCAACCGAACAGCGAGCAGAGGATCTGCATAAATATAGGGAAGAACGACGAAACCGTCATCGATCAATTGCTTCGCAGCTTCGAGTGTGCCCACCGGATCAGGGAGCAAGTACTTGGGATCAGGGATGACTTCCAACTTGACCCAATTGGAGCCCGTCAATTCACGCCCCATACGAGCTGTAAACAACGCCTCTTCAACGGTCTTACATCCGGCTGTGTTAGGCAACACAGTGTATCGATCCCAGTCGATATAATCCAGCTCTGTCGGCTTGTCCGGGTTATCCAGATCAAGTCTCCTGATGGCGACGGTCACGATCTCGGCACCAGAAGCGTCGAGCGCTGCGACAGTCTCTTCGGGGCTATTGTATTTTCCTGTCCCAACCATCAGGCGAGAACGAAACGATTTTCCAGCGATCACCAATGCATCTTCAGACATACTCTCTCCTGATCAAATGAAAGGCACCCGAGTGATGAGAACTTACGCGACAGTCTTGAGCAGCTCGTGCAGCTCACCAGACTCGTACATCTCGATCATGATGTCAGACCCACCAACAAACTCACCGTTGACGTACAACTGTGGAATCGTCGGCCAGTTAGAGTACACTTTGATCCCTTGACGCAGCTCTGGATCTTCGAGGATGTTGTACGTGTCAAACTTTTCGACACCACACAATTGAAGGACCTGTACAGCCCGCGCAGAGAAACCACATTGTGGAAAGGATGGATCACCTTTCATGTACAGTACAACAGGCGTCTTCGTGACTTGTTCTTTGATTCGATCAGAGATATTCATTGTATGCTCCTTTGTTTGGCCTGTTTATTCGCCCAAACCGTATTGTTGTTTTGCAGTCTCCCACTTCTCGGGAGTAAATGTCTTCATTGAGAGCGCGTGGATCTCTTCACGCATTCGATCACCGAGCGCACCGTACACAAGCTGGTGTTGTTGCACGCGGTTTTTGCCGACAAATTGCTCGCTGACGATGATCGCTTCGAAGTGATGACCATCACCAACGACTTTGATGAACGCACAAGGCAACCCATCCTCGATATACTTCTGAACGTCTGATGGTTCAACCATCTCGTCTCTCCTTCTATGGTTATCACTCCCTCAATATCGGGGAACTTCTGAATCCACTTCGCAAGACCACGCGTCGATACCACCCTCAAGGTTCTCCACTGACGGAAAATCCAATTGCTGTAGAATCTGCGTCGCCATCATACTCCTGATACCCGAGTGACAATACACGATGATCGTCTTGTCACGAACATCCTGTAATTCATCGACACGCTCGTACAGGTCGTGAAGTGGGATAAAACGAGATGGTTCGATCAATGCGAACTCACGCTCCGGTGGATTTCGCACATCCAACAACACAAAATCATCATGTTCCTGCCTCATTTTGTGGGCAAGTTCAACTACTTCCATCATTCACTCCCTGACGTATCCGACACACTTCCGGGTTCTGTTCATTGGACACCCTTGATAGACATCCGCAGCAAGAGATAACCCTCATCGCACGAAAGATCAAGTTGCCTGTCACAAATAACCTACCATTAAAGTATGAAACATGCACACAAGGCGGCTGAAAAAACGACCCCACGAACCACCCGCTTGCTTTCCCAAACAGACTATGAGAGGATACAGCACCATGAAGTTATTGATCATTATAATAGGTAGAAGCCGCTATGCGTAGATGGTTTGTCTTGCTCCTTTTTGTTGCCTTCCAAGGAGGATGCCACCTGCTGTATGTCCCTCCCGCTCCACTGTGCACAGGAACACAATGCCCAACAAGCGACGCTGGCATACAAAGAGAGGTACAGACCACTTGTGGAGATAACATCTGCGACCTCGAAAGAGAGAGCTGCGCGAGCTGCCCCCAAGATTGCAAATGCCCGACAGGTTCATACTGCTCCCCCAACAAAGAGCTCTGCATCGTCTCATGTGGAGATGGAATCTGTTCAGATGATGACAACGAAAACTGTCGATCATGTCCAAAAGACTGTGCTTGCAAAACAGGCACACTCTGCACCACCACAGGTCTCTGCACGACGATCCAAAAAACGTGCGGAGACAAGATGTGTGATCAAAAAGTAGGCGAGAATTGCCTGACATGTCCAGTGGATTGTCCTTGTGTAACAGGAACATGTAACAATGGGACGTGCCTCGGCACACAACCCTGTGGAGATGGGAAATGTGATCCAGGCGTCGGCGAAAATTGTACGACGTGCCCAAAAGATTGCACCTGCCCAGTCGATCAGAAATGTGCTGTCGGTGTCTGCTCGAAGACATGTGGTGATCGTGTCTGCGACACCTCCATCGGCGAGAACTGTGCAAACTGCTATCAAGATTGCAGCTGCTCACAAGGATTGGGATGTTTGCCAAATGGACAATGTGCGCAGTGTCAATGTACAGCCACACAAAGGCGATGTAACGGCATATATGTCGAAAGTTGCTCACCAGACTGCCAAACCTGGAACCAGATTCAACAATGTACAAAGAGCCAATACTGCGCGCTCGGAACGTGTAAAAACCTCTGCGGGAATGGTGTCTGTGACAAGAAATCTGGCGAAAGCTGCACAACCTGCCCAGTGGACTGTCCATGTAACGCAAAATTTATCTGCGAAAAGGGGATCTGTATCGCGTCCTCGACGTGTGGCAATGGTGTCTGTGACGCCAATGAAAATTGCGACACGTGTGCAAGTGATTGTCTATGCAAACAAACAGCGTACTGCTCAAAAGGTCTGTGCACCAAATGTCCCAAATGCACCCCCGGCACCTATCAATGTATATCTCTCTTTCCCCATCCTTTTGTGGAGCTTTCCAAGTGTGAATGTGACAAGTGGACCTATCTCACAACTTGCAAACTCCCCTTCGAATCGTGCAATGAAAAATTGGGCAAGTGTGAATAAGGCCGCCTTTAATCTCCAGCGTACGCATCACCAAGCCACCGCAACACATTGTCCTTCCAGATCTGCGCCCGCTCTGTATCGTCGAGAATCCCCAACACGACAGCATCATCGAGCACCTGCCCAGGATGACAATCAGGGACGGACTCCATCTCACCGAGAGGATACGGATCATCTAAACCCGCGACAATTTGGTCTGTACCGACGCGATGCTTGAGCAATTGAAGTGTGTAGGGATCGTGAACGAGTGTGTCGAAGAAGACATTCGGATGTCCCAGCGTCTCCTTGGGATGGGTGACACCCTCAAATAAATCAGGTCTCCCCTTGTATCCCTGCACACGTCGTCCGTAATTCGCCTGCCCCAACATACAACCGTGCGCAAAGCATGTCCGTATATTTGGAAACCGACGAGGCATATCATGCAAGCCAAATAAATGAAGTGTATCAGCTGTCTGTGCCATCATCCACACGAGATGAAAGCGCCAAAATTGGTCCTTCAGCTGGATCATTTTGGGTGCATCATATGGATGGATCTCAACAGCAAGTCCGTAATGATCGGCGAGTTCAAAAAGAGGAAACACCTCAGGCGTGACAGTGGACGCCCACTGACCATCAGCCTGCATGTAATGCGTCGGCAAGCAGAGCAGCTTGAGTCCTAACGTCTCGACACACCGCTCGACTTCCTTCAGCGCGTCGTCCATGTGGAGAGGTTGCACGACAAAACCACACGTCAATTTGTCACCATGCTCAGCCTGAAGCTGCCCATGAAAGTCATTCTGGAATCGAATGGTATCGCATGTATCGGAGACATCGTACCCATTACAGTATAGCTGTGAGAGCGTGATCATCACACCGTGATCAATTTGATTGCTCTCCATCCAGGAGAGTTTTTCGGACAAGAAAAAACTCGGATCCGTGATCGGTCGACGCCACTCACCTTGCCTCATAAAACCACGATCATCGTCTATCCAGAACAACCTCTTTTTCTTCATAAACGATGGTATTTGTTCAGGTTCGGGCAATATATGACCATGCCCATTGATCCTTCGAGTGTGCATATCGGACCTCACTATCATTAAAAAGATGTATGCTTTGTATGGGCCGGTAGCATATCACAAATGGACTCATCGAAGGAGTCCCAAACACAACCCAACGTGAAAAGACTTGACGTTGAATTGGCATTTTGGATACCTTGCTCAGCGATGAAATGTATAAATCATGCACGTTCCAGTAGAGGAAGAAATACATGGATACACGCTCACGAACCCGACACAATGTGAAGATTGTTCTCACTACGCTCTGTTTATCACTGGGTCTATTTTCTACGACAGCCACGGCAGAGACGAAGCTTGTGTCCAAGGCAAAAGCTTCAAAGGAAGCTGTCGATGCTCCGAAAAAAGCGCCGGAGATGCCTGCAACGTCCAAAAAAGACGAGCCCTTCTTCCGCATCCGTGGCTACCTGCAAGTAGGTTATCGTTTTACATTTAACAACGATGACGAAGGCGGCTCTCAATCTCGTCCAACACTTTTGCGCTTGGGTGAGTCGGACGGTTTTTACCTCCGCCGCGCACGTGTCAACTTTCTCGGTGGATACAAAGACTTCAGCATTCGCGTCAGCGCAGAGATGGCCGCAGATAGTGGCGCCTCTTCTTCAGACGTCAGCCCAGCCAATCGCAGCTTGGGGTTGCGTCTGCGAGATGCCTTCCTAAAATATAAACATAGCAGTGGATTCTACGCTGTGCTGGGTCAAACCAATGTGCCCTTCGGCCTTAACGAGGCGCGCTCCAACACAGTCGAACACTTTAACGAGTTTCCACTGATTCTCGGTGGTGAAGACATCGCATTTGGATACCCCGTACAAGGTATCGCACCTCGACGTGACATCGGCCTCAAGCTCGGCTACGAAAAAGACCTCGGACCTGTTGGCATCTTTGTGAAGGCCATGGTGTACAACGGCAACGGACCAAACGTCTTCGCGAACGACTCCGATATGCCTGCTGTTGCAGGACGCTTGGGTGTCAACGTCGGAAAACTCTTGCGTGTCGGTGGTAGTGTTCTGTGGAACCCCAGAAGAGCTGGCGAACCTCCCCAGCTTTACGACGAAACAGATCTGACCTTTGGCGCAGACCTCAGCCTCAATGTCGCAGGCTTCTTCCTCGAAGGTGCGTTCGCGATGCAGCAAACTTCCTTCCCAACAACAGGTCAAGAGACCGCAACGGCGTGGGGTTTTCATGCAGATCTGGGTTACAGAATCAAAGGACTTGGCCTCGAACCTGCCGTTCGATTTGAGATGTTTGATCCATCTGACTTGTTTGATGATGATCAGCTCACCTACATCACGATTGGTGTCAACTGGTACAAAAAAGTCTGGAGACACCATGAGCTAGCCGTCCGCTTAAGTTATGTGATCAAGATGGAGCAGGTCGAGACACGACAGCTCCTCAACGATCAGATCAACCTTCGGATTCGCTACAGACTTTAAACAACCTGGAGAGAGCACAACTCATGAAACACACCATACGTCTCTTATTGAGTATGTTGTTTATCGCGCTACTCGGCAGCCCCATTATCATCTCCTGTGATAGTGGAAAACAGTTTGTCCGAGGTGCCGAAATCAAAGACCGCAGCGCGCTGATCGGTGGCCCAATGGCCCTCGGTAAGATCGGCGACTTCCTGCTTGAGAACACGCGCATCCGTTCGGTCATCTCAAAACACGGCATCTCCAGCGCATTTGGGATGTACGGTGGAAATCTCGTAGACGCCGACAGAGTTCGAGGCGGACTCGGCACAGGAAGCAGCCAGGGTGGCCAAGGCTTTGACAGCCTAGTCGAGATGTTCCCCATCTTCTTCCTCGCCGCGGTCGACACCAAAACCTCCGAGTTGGTCTGTAATGGTCAAAATGATTGCCAGGGCTACGAAGGCAAACCAGCCGTCGTACGAGTCACAGGGAGTGGCGCTTCCTTTATCGGACTGACCGAACAAATCAACGACCTTTTGCTCTTTATGAACGGCGCCAACAGGCTGGGATTCGTCCTCGACTACGTCTTACGACCGGGTAAAAACTACGTCGAGCTCAACGTCACCATCCGCAACGAAGAGGACACAAAGTACCTCTACCAAACCTTTGGCGCGGTTCCCTCTGTTGCAGGTATGATCGGCCTCTTTGGAAAGCGCAACAAGGTCTTTATCCCAGGTATCGCAGGCTACAATATCCGCTTCTCAATCGAGCATATCTTCGGCAGTGACGCCAAACTCAAAGCACCAGCCATCCCCGGTCTCGTCGCTGACTTTATCGGCAGCCGCGGTAAAAATGGCGTCTCCTATGGACTCGTCGCCGAACCCTCAAACGACAACTACGTCTACAAATACAAAGATGAGTTCGCAAAACTCGACGGCAATGTCCCCATCCACGAAGGTAGTATCCTCGTCCCCCTCGAAGGTAGCTCCATCACAGCCTGCTTTAGCAAGTCCGCGCCAACCAAGCTCAACCCCAAAGGCGAAGAAGGCAGCACATTCTCCTACAAATTTTATATCGTGATCGGCGATGGTAGCGTCTCCTCCATCAGAGATGCACAGCTTGAGATCCACAAACGCCCCAAAGGCCTCGTCTCCGGACAGGTCTTTGAGCAGGACACAGAGGCCACGATCAGCCACGCAAAAGTCGTCGCATACACGCGCAATGGAGAAGGAAGCACCCCAGGAAAGCGGGTCATGTACACGGAGTTTGTCACAGATGAGCACGGACGCTTCACGGGCTATATGGAGCCAGGAACTTACTACCTCCTCGCTCGAAATAACCGACTGACAAGTGAAGAGATCAAGATCATCGTAGAGAAAGACAAAAAACACTTCCAAAAGATCTCCGTCCCCCGCCCTGGACGGGTCTTGTTCACTGTCCGAGACAGCAAAGGTAACCTGATCCCTGCGAAAGTCACCGCGCTCGCAACAGTCGGCGACTTCGAGAATGGAAAGTGCACCAAGCAACACCCCGTCTACTGCATGTACGACCCCGCCATCGGTGCTCCCGAAGTCAACACCGACTTTCGCGTTGGACTGACCTGTGAAGACGGTGCCAAGTGCAACGGACACGTCAACTGCAAGGGAAATGGCGACGAAAAATGTCTCTACAGAATGGCGACAACGACGGAATTCCGAGAAGATTTCTTCGTCTCCAACAACGGTCGCGGTGAGCTGCACTTGAGAGCTCTTTCGCCAGGTCGTTCCTACAAACTCGTCGCCTCCAGAGGTATTGAGTACGAAACGGACACCAAAGAGATCAAGATCAAACCAGGTGAGCTGAAAATCGTCGAATTCAGGCTCATCCACTCCGTCCCAACAAAGGAGATGATCTCCGCAGACTTGCACGTCCACACCAACCTGAGTCACGACTCGGCGATTTCCGATCGTGATCGTGTCACCTCCTTCGCCGCAGAAGGTGTCGATTTCTTCGTCACCACAGATCACAACCGCATCAGGGATATGCAACCTGTCGTCGAGGTCCTCGGACTTGAACGATGGCTCAAAACGATGATCGGCATCGAGCTTACGACCTTCGACATGGGTCACTTCAACGCCTTTCCACTGCGTCTTGATCTCCTGAAGTTTAACGGTGGTGCCCCCAGTTGGTTTAGGCAGGACGGTGCAGATGCACGCTACACAAGCAACGAAGCCTTCCCGCCAGGTGAAAAAGATAGACCCCTCGAAGGCTTACGGAAAGGCATCACGCCGACAGAGATGTTTAACTCGATGCGCAAGCTCGGAAAAATCTCACCAGAACAAACGATCATCCAGATCAACCACCCAAGGGACTCGATCTTCGGATATTTTAATACATACAACCTCTCTGGTGATACGTCGCTTCCGGTGTATACGTCCGGTCTGACATCCCCCAACTTGCGCACGTATGACATCGATAAATACGATAACTCTTTTGACGCGATCGAAGTCTACAACGGCAAGCGGCTTGATCTGATCTGGCACTGGCGTATCCCACCGGGGATCACCGTGCCCAGTGGATATGGTGGAAAAGTTGGCACGATCATTCGTACGGAGAATGAAGGACGTGGCAACGTCGCAGTCCCCGGTGGAGGGAGTGACTGGTTCAACATGCTGAACCTTGGATACACTTACACAGCGACCGCAAACTCCGACACACACGACCTCGGTCACGAAGCAGGAGTACCAAGAAACTACCTGTTAACAGGGTTCGATCATCCCCAAAAACTGACCAACGCTGCATTGGTTGATATCATCCGTAAAAATAAACTCTTTTTGACAAACGGACCGATTCTTTACCTGACCGCAGGGACATCAGCAGACGGTCCATTCTCCACAAACATCGGTGAAACACTCAAGGTCGCGCAGGGCAAAGTGTACTTCAACCTGAAGGTGTTGGCTGCGTCATGGGTCGATGTCTCCGAGATCATCGTCTATAAAAACGGTCGCGTCGTCCGAACGATCGCGGTAGATGAGACGACGGACATCGAGCGTTTCAACAAAACACTCCCATTTGACGTCGACGCAGACGCCTGGTTTGTTTTCACAGTCAAAGGGAAGAAGGACCTGTGGCCTGTGTTCAGAGCCGATGAGATCGAACCTTTCCAGATTGGTCAGGCCGTCTCCTTGATCCAGGAGACCCTGCTCGCCAATCTCCCCATCTCCATTTCGTTTAGCGATTCAGCTTGTTTGCTCCCGGCGCTCGCCCAAGGGATTCGCCCCTACGCGATCACAAACCCCATTTGGGTCGATGTTGACGGTGATGGGAAATACACACCCAACGCGTGTAAAACATTTGGAGAGCGTGGTGTCCGCTGCTATCCCAAAAACGCGTCCTGCTCCAAAGGCCTCTGCGTCGAGAAGAAAACCCCCGCTTGCACCGAAGACAAAGATTGTGGGAACCTCGGACAATGTGTCGACGGAGGCTGTGTTGTTGACCCCTGTAAAGGGATCACCTGTGCGAAAGCCTTTTTGGCCTGTGACAACACCAAACCATGTCCAAATGATCAATGCGCTGCAGATGCCAAAACCTGTTCAGATGGGACCTCTTGCAAAGCGGACAGCGATTGTACAGGCAAAGGCGACGGGCTATGCAGATATTGCGCTTGCCCCCCCGCTCGCAAAGCATGTAAAGGAGATGGTGCACCGTGTAACGCCGACAGCGATTGTGGCAAAAATGGCAAGTGCGAGACCGCAAGATACTGCTTCCCAACATCTTGTGCGCTCGGGTATTGTGAGCCCACCTTCCCTGTTTGTAGCGAAGATCAGGTGCAAAAAAGCAATCACCTCTTCCTTCGTACAGGAAAAACCAACAAACTGGAGACGCTACTCAAAGAGCACTCCCCCAACCAAAAAATCGAACCTGTTGATAAATACACCATCAACAAAGTGAAGTCGTACTTTTTGTACTTTGACCACAAGCACTGATCACCCCCCTCCCTTAGCTTCCTCGACTCCTTTTTTTTCTTCCAAAAGCCCTCACCTAAAACTATGAATTTACCGGAAAAATCGAGAAGGGAGAATTACGTTCGCAAAAAACATTGAAGAACTCATGGGGCGTTCTTTACAGGATGATGATAGTCATGTAACATTCATGGCGTTTCGAAAGGTTTGGCTTTTGGCGAGGAAAGTATGGCAAGGACGTCGATAGGCGCATCTTTGGTTCAACAAGGATACATTAAAATAGGACAGCTCCAGTCTGCCAAGCAATTGCAGCAGCGTCACGGCGGACGTCTAGGCGAAATTTTGATCGGGATGGGTGCGCTCACGGAAGATCAATTCCAGCGCTTCCTTGCAAACCGTTATCAATTCGGATATTTCGACTCAGATCAGCTCCTGACGCTCAACATCAAAGACGACCTCCTCGATGTCTTCTCCTACGAAAAAGCGCTCAATCAGCTCGCGCTCCCCGTCAAAAAAGGCTCCAACGGTGGTGTCCTAGAAGTCATCACACTCGCCCCCCTCTCAGACGAAGTTGTGGACTCGCTCCTCCAACTTACACAGCAAAAGAAAATCCAATACCACCTCGCGACAAGACACAACTTGTTGCAGGCCATCCGTTATCATTACGGCCAATTTTTGCGCCGGACTGCAGATAATGAACCCTTCCCAGGACTCTCCGAAGACGACGCTCTCGAACTATCGAGCGAAGGGTTACAGAAGAAAAAGAAATCATCTCACAGCCTGATCGCCTTACGCAGAGAAGGTTTTTGCCCCTCTTGTGGGTTTCCCTACGATCCCGGCTCCGCTTTTTGCCCCAAATGTGGACAGGCCCTCAATAAAGAAGGCGATCCGCTCCTCGGACAAATCCTCGAAAATAAATTCCAACTCGTCAAACAAATTGGCGAAGGTGGAATGGGCCTGATCTACGAAGGTGTCCAACTCGATACCAACCAACCTGTCGCGCTCAAATTGCTCCGCAACCAGTTTAAGGTCGATGAACAAGCTGTACAGCGATTCTCCAATGAAGTTGAGATCCTGCGCAGACTTGACCACCCTAATATCCTTCAGGTACACGAGTTTGTCTACGAAGAACGAACTGGCTTCGTCCTCGTCATGGAGCTGCTCGAAGGTTGCAACCTCGAAGAGTATATCGACGCACATCAGGAAGTTCTCAGTAACGAACAACTCGCGATGATCTTCTCCAAAGTGTGTGATGGTATGGAACACGCACACCAGATGGGCATCATCCACAGAGATCTCAAACCTGAGAACATCTTCCTTGTCGGTGGCCCAAGCCATATCGAGGAGATCAAGCTCCTCGACTTTGGTGTCGCCAAAATGACAGAGAGCGCAACACAAGGCCTCACACAAGCCGGTATTATCCTCGGGACACCCCGGTACTTCTCGCCCGAACAGGCGATGAGCCGACCGATCGATTATCGCTCTGACATCTACTCTCTTGGGGTCATCTTCTTTGAGATCCTCACACGCACAGAGCTCTTCCAGGCCGAAAACCCATACGAATATTTGATGCGCCACGTCTACACGGCACCGACGCCGATCACGGTGGCCCGCCCTGACCTCACATTCCCCCAAGGTCTCGAAAGCTTTTTGCTCAAAAGCCTCGACAAAAACCCGGACAATCGCCCCACCTCCATGAGGGCATTCAAAAATATTCTGCTGAGTATTTTCGACGATGGCTCTGAGTTCTTTAAGGAAATCATCACCATCCCAAGCTCCCATCAATCGAGTGAGTTTGACTCCCCCCCCACATTGCTCGATGCGCAAGAACAACAACCCAACACACCATCCCCTATAAGTTCTTCTTACGCAGACAATGCTGCGGCTAAGTCGCTCAGTACACAGCAATACACTCCCGACTACGATCTTGATGATGATGATTCTCCCACTCGACTTGATTTCTTTTTGCAAGAACAAGAAGACTTCTCAAGTGAGTTGACAGACGATCAATTCGATGACGAAGATGATTCTCCCACAATGCTCGACATGTGGGCCGAACCCAAAGCCTCTGCGGCCGCATCAACACCCAGTATCGAGCCTCCTCCCCCCACAGCGCTCGATCCGTTTATTGGCACTCCCGAAGACTTGAGTGACCCACCACCCCAATCCTCTGCCCCAAAACCCATGCTTACAGCAGAGGAAGTTGAGGAGCGATTGGAGAGGCTCAAAAAACAGGTCCCCACATCTCGCCCTCCCGCCTCGAATCCACCACCAATCCGAAATACACCGCCAAGCCGTGCAACGGGAAGTTATGCGCGTCCAGCGTCAGGTTCAAGTGGCTCATCGATTCCCAATTTATCGGCTGTAAAAGCCATCCCAACACATCGCTCAGATCCATCGCTGCCCAAAATCACGGGAATTCCCGTCGTCGAGGCAGTCAAAGAACCACCTGTCCCTGTCACAAGCGTCCCTGTAGGCGAAACGCTCAAAGAGCCTCCAGTCCTGATGGGTAGCCAATTTGAGCAGGCAAACCGCGTCGCGCTCCAACCCAGCCCCGATCGCTCCCCACTGTTGACAAGAGCTATCGGCACAGAGAGTACGAAAAAACCGAACAACGCGCGCCCTGTTCATCTTCCACCACAGCCTCCCCCCTCTGCGCGCTCGATCAACAAACCACAGATCCGCACCGCGCTCAAAAGCCCACTCGATGCTCCTCAACCCAAAAACAACACCGTTTTGTGGATTGTGCTTTTGTTGATCTTGCTTTTACTGAGTGGCGCGGGTTTTTACTTCTACACCAATAAACAACCCAAAGCCCAAGAAAAAGAGAGCCTTCACACGCCTCTGAACACACGCTACGCAGAGCGTCCAAAGCCATCGCCTCCCCACAACCCCTCGACTTGTTGAGGGAAAAGAATGCACCAAGCCGAACACTGCCCTTCATGTCAACAACGAGTCGCTGCAAATCACCCCATTTGCCATTCGTGCGGGTATCTGCTCTCCAAACCCGATGATCCCTTTATTGGAACAATCCTCGCGGACAAATGGAAACTGCTACAGCAGCTTGGTGAAGGAGGGATGGGGCTTATCTACAAAGGCCTGAACACCCAAACGCAAGAAGTCGTCGCGATCAAGCTCCTTCGTACACAACTCAACCTCGACGAAAAAGCCATTCAGCGCTTCTACCACGAAGCACAACTGATGAATCGAATGCAACACCCCAATATCATTCATCTTCATGAGTTTGGTTTTGAGGAGAAGCTCGGGTTTTATCTCGCGATGGAGTACCTCGAAGGGTGCAGTCTGGAAGAATACATTGGGACCTTTGGTATCGAACTCTCAAGTGATAAGATCACAGAGTTGTTTGCCCAAGTTTGCGATGCACTCGAACACACACATAAACAAGATATCATCCACAGGGATATCAAACCGGACAACATTTTTCTCGTCGGTGGTCCCGAAAAATTCGATGACATCAGGTTACTCGACTTTGGGATCGCGAAGCTCCAAAAAGAGAACATCACAAAACTCACCCAAACAGGTATGCTGCTCGGAACCCCCCGCTATGTCTCCCCCGAGCAAGTACTCAACAGACAACTGACCCCTCGCACAGACATCTACTCCCTTGGGATCATTCTCTTTGAATTACTTACAGGTGAAGATCTCTTCGAAGCCGAATCAGCTTACGAATACCTGATGAGACATGTCAGCGGTACCCGGCGAAGAATCGAGCAAGTCCGTCCTGATAAGACCTTCCCCAAAGGCCTCTCCGAGCTTGTCGAGCAATCTATCTCTCAAACCCCCGAAGATCGTCCGGCCTCGATGAGAGCATTCCAAGATCAACTGCTCGACATCATGGCGGAGACATACCCTCGACTTGTCCGCGACTTACGCCACCGGTTCAAAAAGTATTCGACCACAGGCGCGTATATGCTCAAGGGAGAAGGCGAGGTTCCTCGCTCTGTCGCAACCCCTTCCCCCAAAGAGATCAAACGATCACAATCATTTCTCGCTGGTGTCGTTAAAAAGAAATCAAAACAAACAGGTGGTCTACAAAAACCTGCCAAGATCAAAAAGCGAGAGCGGACCTTCGAAGCTGCGCCTTGGACGCTCTGGGAAGATGGCGAACAGGCAACTCCCCCAACAACACCCGCGAGTATGCAACCTGCGCTTCCAAGGTCTCCATCTCCAGCGGCAGCCAAACAACCACAAAAAAGCCCACAGAAGGTCAACTTTGGGCAAAAAAAACAAGTCCCCCACAGGCCGAGAAAACGTATTGGAGGTGCACTTCATACAAGTGTCCTCAAACGTCAACAACGCTGGCAGTGGCTCAAGAGAGGGATCTTTGGAGTGCTCTTGCTTGGTGTGTTGGCCTTTTCGTGGTTTGCCTACCAACATCAATGGCACAGTCGCTATCTTCTCTTGGGAACACAATACATCGAAGGGCTTATGGCACCGACACCAGAGGCGAAGTCCATTCGACGCTCAAAGCGAGCATGGAGACGTCTTCGCAGGCTCTCGTTCCGCGCACCGCGCAAGCAAACAAACAAACGACGAAGAAAAAAACGCATCGTTCGCAAAAGGACACGAAAACGTCGCTAAACTTCATGGAAAGTTCGCCGTCTCGTATACACATGGGTACAAAATGTCTGCTTTGCACAATCATCACTTGCTTCACATAATGAAAGGCACCTGACGTGAAGGGTTCGATCGGTACAATGCTCTTGAACGCAAATGTGATTCTTGAAGAGCATTTACAAAAAGCCAAATCGGTTCAAGCTGAAAAAGGAGGTCGCCTCGGTGACATTTTGATCGGGATGGGCGCGCTCACGGAAGACCAATTCCAGCGCTTCCTCGCTGAAAACTACAACTTCGGCTACTACGGACTGTCAAAGCTCATGAGTATGCAGCTCAATGAGAACCTGTTTGATCTGATCCCCTACGACTTGGCCCTCGGCTACTTGATGCTGCCGATCGCAAAACACAAGCAAACCCAGACATTGGAGCTCGCGGTCCTCGCGCCACTTCCTGAAAAACTCAACCAACAACTCCTTCACCACACACAGTGCAAACGCTCCACCTACGCACTCGCGACAAGAGAGAATCTCCAAAAAGCCATTCGATACCACTACGGTAAACGAATGAGGCTCAATCTGCCGAATCCAAAACCAAACGATCAAAGAGAGGACTCCAAATACCTTCTCGCGCTACAACGTGGCCTTTGTCCAAGTTGCAGTTTTCCTTGTGATCCTGATCAGGTTGTCTGCCCACAATGTCAAACGATCATCCACCGCCCCTCCAACGATCCTCTTGTTGGTCGTCGACTTGGAGGAAAGTGGCAGATCCTCAGACAGGTCGGCGAAGGTGGAATGGGTCTCGTCTACCAAAGTATCCACATCGATACAAAGCAGGACGTCGCGGTCAAATTGCTCCGCACACAATTCAAGGTCGATGATCAAGCTGTCCAACGCTTTTATCACGAATCCCAAATCCTTGGAAAACTCGAACACCCCAACATTATCGATGTATATGAGTTTGGCTTTGAGGAGGAGATCGGCTTCTTCCTCGTCATGGAGCGCCTCGAAGGATGTGATCTCGAACAATTCCTCTCACAGGCGCGCTCAAGACTCCCCCTCCCCAAAATTTACGAGATCTTTATCCAGGTCTGTGATGCCATGTACCACGCCCATGAACACGGCGTCATCCACAGAGATCTCAAGCCCGAAAACATCTTCTTGATCGGAGGCCCCGACCACATCTCCGAGATCAAATTGCTCGACTTCGGGATCGCCAAAATCAAAGAAGACGAAGCCAAACGACTCACCCAAACGGGGATGACTCTCGGAACACCACGTTACCTCTCCCCAGAACAAGCGATGGGTACACAAATCGATCACCGCACCGATATCTACTCCATCTCCGTAATCTTGTTTGAGGCGTTGACAGGAAAAGATCTCTTTGAAGCGGACAGCCCCTACCAATACTTGATGCGCCATGTCTACGCGCCGCCACCTGATCTGTGGGACATCAAACCAGAAGACGATTTCCCTGTCCAACTCAACAAATTGATCCAGGCAGGGCTTGCCAAAAAACCTTCAGACCGCCCCAATTCAATGAAGTTGTACCGCGATCTGTTGCAAAAGATGCTCGATGGCCAGGAGCTCCAACTCGAACAATACCTCCCGGAGCCGACTTCGAAAGTCCCACAAACACCACAAGGGATGCAAATCCCACAACATCCTGCACCTTTAGAGCCGGAACAAGATGAACCGTGGTCAACTGTATGGGATGATATATCCGACATATTCGAATCTACAGAGGATATCCTCGAAGATACTGAGAGTCCCAAGACGCCAAGCAAAGTAGAAAAACTTCCGGCAGTCAGTCCAGCTTCAGGGATCAGACCCATCGCGTCTTCTGAAACAGCGCCCATGCTTCACCAATCGATCAAACCTTCTGGACTGATCGCTCATCCACGAGGCTCTGAACGCGCTGCTCGAAGAATTCATAGTGGGCGTTCAGGCGACAACATCCCCCGTATACGTTCAAACAAAAGCGGCGAGAGTATCCCACGTGTTGGCGCAGGCCACAGTCGCGAGCAAATACCACTGATCAGGACACCAAGTGTGACCGGGGAGAACATCCCACGCATCCGATCAAGTATGAGTCACGACAATATCCCACGCATTCGTTCAAGTATGAGCCATGACAATATCCCACGTGTTGGCGCAGGACACAGTCGCGAGAGTATCCGCCGTATCCAATCAGCACGGCTTCCAAATCAAGAGACCAACTTCACAGAGTCGAGAAACTCCCGAAGCGCTCTCAAGCAGAGAACAGATCGAGATAAATGGACATACTATCTCCTCTTTGCGAGTGTGTTGTTGTTGGCTCTTGCGGGTCTTGCGACGTGGCGGATCATGACACCAGAGACGCTCTCTCCCAAGCAGCTCAAACAAGGAGAGGCCTCATGGAAACAGCTTGGACATGTCACCTTCCAAATCCAAGAGACTACGAATAAAACACCCCCTCCAACCAGGTAAGACCGTCGGATAGAAAAAAGGAAACGGAAAATGAGACGAAGACAGAAGGTTGTTGCTGAAACCACAGGCTTTGTGATTCGTCGTCGACATGGCGGTGGCCATGCCTTCTCCTCATGCCTTGCCTGAGGCCCCATCCACTGCCCTTTTGTGTTCGCTTTTTTCCATCCAACGGCCTAATGCCTTCTGCCAGAGACAACAGGAGCCCTCATGTCCTTTCGATCGCTGACACGAACCTGCACGACACTTTTTTTGCTAGCGACAATGTTACTTGTCCTCCCTGGTTGTTCCACTCCTTGCCAAAAGCTCAGTGCGTTGATCTGCACAGAGTTCAAAGATGAGTCCAAGTTGTGCACCATCGCCAAGCAAGAGAGCACGATGTCCGGTGTTTCGCAAAGCCGCTGTCGTGCTCTGCTCTCCACTTGGAGCTCTATTGGTCAACTCCAAACGCAATCACTTGGAAAACGCTACCAACGCTATAAAAAGAAAGTGTTGACACGCCTTCCACAAAAAAAAGCGGACAACGAGTTGGATAAAGCGGAGATTAAACTTCGTAGGACATTCAGGAGATTATACAGGTTGGGGAAGAGCGGGAAGAAGTGAGGTTTTCGAGGGGGGGATTACTTTTTGCTTTTCTTGCGCTTGGACTTGGTCGTTGTTTCTTCGGCCACTTCTTCAGTCGCCTCTTTCTTCGCCGCTTCGTCTTTCGCGCCTTCTTCACCTTCGTGCAGGTGGGGCAAGTATGTTGCGAGCAGTTTTTGGTAGAGTTCTTCGCGAACTTCGTCGTTTTCGGACAACCAACGACGAGCATTTTCCCGTCCTTGACCGATTCGCTCGGTGCCGTGTGAGTACCACGCACCACTCTTCTGGATAAATCCTTGATCAACAGACCTGTCGAGAATTTCACCTGTCAATGAGATACCCTCGTTGTACAGGATGTCGAATTCGGCTTGTTGGAAGGGAGGAGCGACCTTGTTTTTGACGACTTTGACGCGGGTTTGGTTACCCATGACGTTACCACTGCTGGATTTGATGGCGCCGGTTCTGCGGACATCGAGTCGGACAGAAGCGTAGAATTTGAGTGCGTTACCACCTGTAGTGGTTTCGGGGTTACCGAACATGACACCAATTTTCATACGGAGCTGGTTGATGAAGAAGACGGTGGTGTTGGATGTACCAGCGACACCAGCGATCTTACGACATGCCTGACTCATCAAGCGAGCTTGCAAACCAACGTGACTGTCTCCCATGTCACCTTCGATTTCGCTTTTGGGAACCAATGCAGCGACGGAGTCGACGACGATCAAGTCGATGGCAGCGGAGCGAATCAAAGTCTCGACGATTTCGAGAGCTTGCTCACCGTAATCAGGCTGGGAAATCAAGAGAGCATCGGAGTTGACGCCAAGTCGACGAGCATATTTGATGTCAAGAGCGTGCTCAGCATCGATGAAAGCGCATGTTCCACCTTGCTTTTGAATCTGTGCGATGGCGTGCAGGGCGAGTGTTGTCTTACCACTGGATTCTGGACCGTACACTTCGATGATACGGCCACGTGGGTATCCACCTACTCCAAGCGCGACATCCAAGCCCAATGAGCCAGTGGGAATCGCTGGAATCTGTTGGATGGAGTCTTCATACTCACCCAACTTCATGATGGAACCTTTACCGAATTGTTTTTCGATGTTGCTGATTGCGGCGTCAAGGGCGGATTTCTTATCTGATACAGCTTTGCGCATTGGAATGTCCTCCGTTTTCAAATTCATTTGTTGTTTCGTTCACGTAAATCACCCTACCCGCTCTGCACGTCATATCATGACACAGAACATACCACATTGTTTAAAAAGGACTTTTTTCATCCAAAAGTCATACCGATCTCGTGGTGATCTCGTGATCGCGTGGCTCGATTATTCACAAACTGCTCAAATGTGCAAGTGTTTATATTCCCTCCACAACACAGAGAGATCCCTTTTCAGATCACATCAGCCCTCCAAGATCACATATTTTCCGAATGAGATCATGGCATTGACACATAAATCTCAATGTGATCACAGAAAAGATCAGTGATCCGATCACAAAATGGATTCGTTTGTTTGGGTGGAGGATTCGTTTGGTGTGTCTTGGTGGATGGTTTTCGAGAGCGGGATCATGGCTTGAATCATTGAATAGAGGGAATTGTTTGGTGGGT
>MDTD01011391.1_pt1 | contig 123314 bp, 77 predicted proteins | sample 811221 | NCBI WGS metagenome assembly MDTD01 (sample SAMN05326646, study PRJNA326480) | marine metagenome | isolation source: seawater | place: Pacific Ocean: South West | collected 2011 | reverse complement strand
GTTGAATCGCGCGATGGACATGCCGGCGCGCAACATCTGTTCCAAAATCTCCACCGTTCTCGACACCGGCCCGAGCGTACAGATGATCTTCGATTTGAACCCGATCCTCTGCGTATCCTTCTCCCGAAACTTCCCCTCGCTCTCCGCGCGCGCGGCGGCGGCGTCCCCGCCGTTGGCCAACACGTGCGTCTCCCCCTCCGCCAGGCTCGCGAGCGCGCCGTGACTCGTCATCCCGCTCACCATCCTTCGCCGTCTCTTCTCCGGACGCGCCATCGCGTCATCGACGATCGGATCCACCGACGCCGCTCGCATCGAGATTCCCATGACGTCTCGTCCCGCGCGCCAGCGCTGGTTCGATCGATCCCGTTCCGTCTTCGCCGTTGACGTCACCGACCGACCGACCGCGCGCGTTGATCCACACACACACACCCGCGAAAGAAACCACCGCGCGTTCCGTTCGCGCGCGACGCCCGAACGCGTCACCGTCTCGCGCGACGCCGTCGTCATCGGACAATCAACCATCGCATTCACCCGGTCGGTCGCCGCACACACACACGAAAAACACACAAAAAAACAACAATTCCCTCAACCCTATACATACACAGACCCACGCGTACCCCATCACGACTCTTGTATGGCCATCTCGCACCCACCCGGACGCGGTGGCGGCGATGCCTCGCGCGTCGCGCAATCAAAACGCGGCGTGTGCGTGAAATCACCGGTTATGATTCGTCGATTGAGGCTGACGAAGATACCACGCGCGCTTTTTCGCCGTCGTCGTCTCGAATCGTCGCCCCGTGGTCGAGTCTTCGATCGGTCGAACGACCGCGCGAACGCGGGCAAACGGTGGGACGAGTGAAAAAATAAAAACACAAAGTTCGGACGCGCGGAACGAGACGGTCTCATGTCATCTCGGGTCTGCGAGAAATTGGGTACGTTTTCTATCTCGGGGTACGAATGGGTACGATTGGGTGAATTTTTGGCCTGACGCTTACGAACACACCCCGAGAAATTGGGTACGATCGACGGAAAATCGTACCCCGAGATAGAAAACGTACCCGATTTCTCGCAGCCTTTGTCATCTCATTCATTTCATTTCATTGGGTCGCGCGCGAACGGGCGACCGGGCGAACGAGGGACGCGCGCGCGGGGGACATGACGACGACGACGACGACGACGACGACGACGGCGGTGACGACGACGACGACGGTGAAGGGACGGCGGGTGAGAGTGCGCGCGACGAACGCGACTCGGGCGACGGCGATGGCGAGGACGAGGGCTGGTGCGAGGTGCGCGCGCGGGAAGACGCGCGGGAAGACGCAGACGCGCGCGAGGGCGAACGACGACGGGGACGTCGTCACCGTCATGGTGAATGGGGTGAGTGGGAAGATGGGACACGCCACGGCGTGCGCGGTGGTGCGAAGAGAGGGATTCGAGCTCGCGCCGTACGCGTTGACGAAGCGCGCGGGGGCGACCGCGGACGTGCTCGGCGTCGAGGTGACGGGCGTGGATGTGAGCGTCGAGGACGCGGGAGAGGTGTTGGAGCGAGCGAAGAGAGAGTACCCGGGATTGATCGTCGTGGATTACACGCTGCCGGAGAGCGTGAACGCGAACGCGGAGTTGTACGTGAAGCACGGCGTGCCGTTCGTCATGGGCACGACGGGGGGGGACCGGGAAAAGATGCTCGCAGAGGTCAAAGCGAGCGGGAATTACGCGGTGATCGCGCCGCAGATGGGGAAGCAGGTGGTCGCGTTTCAGGCGGCGATGAAACTCATGGCTGAACAGTTCCCGAACGCGTTCGAGGGGTACACGCTCACCGTGACGGAGTCGCACCAGAGCAGTAAAAAGGATACGAGCGGCACCGCCAAGGCGATCGTCGCGTCGTTCAACGATCTTGGGTGCGGGTTCGACATTAAGGACATCGAGCTCGTTCGCGACGTGGAGAGCCAGACGGGTAAGATGGGGGTTCCGGAGGAGCACCTGCTCGGACACGCCTTTCACACCTATCGGCTCACCAGCCCCGACGGAACGACGTCGTTTGAGTTTCAACACAACGTGTGCGGACGCAACATTTACGCCGAAGGAACGGTCGATGCGGTCGGTTTCTTGAAGCGCAAAATCGCGTCCAAGGATCCGAAGACGCTTTACGACATGATAGACGTGTTGGGCGAAGGCGCCATGAAGTAAACGTATCGACCAATTAATTTACAACGCTCCCATCTCCTCCTCACGCCACGCGCGGACCCAGACGCACGAGACCGCGCTCAGCGTCGATGGTCATCGCGCCTTGATTCCGCAACACAGATAATCCCGCGAACACGACGTGAAAATCTTTGCCGCACCCGGGCCACGGAACGTCAATGGGCGTCACGATGAATAAACAATCGCCTCGACACGTGCGCAGCGAACTCCCGCAATATTTAGGCGCACCGTTCGCGTCCGTGAATTTCATGTGCGTCTGGTACGTCCCGAGATGAAAATCACTCGTATAGTACAAATCCGAATCGACGAGCATTCCCGTCGTGCCGCTATCGAAGACGACGTAGATCGGTTTCTTCGTCTGAAACCTTTCACCGTTGATGAAGAGTTCATCGCACACCGCGGCGTAGTGGTACACGGGCGCCCCAACTGCGCGTAAATCGACCATTCTCAAAACACCCGGTTCGTGAGGATCCACCATCGATTTCCGACTCAGCGTCAACGTCTCGTCCACGAAATCCAACCCCACGCTCGCGATGTCCGTCTGCTCTAAAAAACTCGGTCGAATCCCGCGTTCTCGATTCGTGTACTTGACGAGCCCGAAAAACGGCGCCACGTTCGCCCCTCGAACGTCGCTCGTCACCGCGAACACCAATTCATCGAACTCAAACGTCCCAATCGTCGCTCGTCGTCCAGAAAACCATCGCGTCTGCCCGTCGATTTGCAACCCGTACGTCTCGACGGTCGAATCGAACGCCTCGAGCGACACGTCTCCCGCCCGCGCACACCCCCACGAGTCATCGCACGACGCCCGCATGGTGGTGAGAAACGGTGACCCGGTGTCCACGACCCCTCGCACCGCGGAATCACCGATCCTCCACGCCGCAGTGTACGTCCCGCCCTCGAGAGTCATCGGGAGCGTCGTCTTCGTCTTCGTCTTCGTCGTCCCGGGCTCCGAGACGTCCCGTCGTCCTCGTCTCGCGCCGACGCGTCGAGACGACGTCGTCGCGGACACCGCGTCGAGATATTGTCCCCGCAGTTCGGAGACGTCGTTTTCATCCCTCGAGACGCGCGCGTCGACGCCAGACGGGGTCGTCATCATCATCATCGTCATCGTTAACGACTTGGCGCCCAGCGCGCGTCTCGTCACGTGCGCGTCGTCATCATCGCTCGAGGACGCGCGCGCGACGACGAACGACCGCGTCGGCGTCGACGCGCGCGCGACGACGAACGACCGCGTCGGCGTCGGCGTCGGCGTCGCGATCGCGCGCGACGTCGCCATTTGTCGTTCGTCCCAAAAAATCAAAACGACAAAAAATAATCCGAATGAGCGCCGACGCGCGCGGTGCCGCGCTGGACGCGCTCGGCGGCGCCGCGGCGTCGACGCCGACGTTCGATGACGTCTTCTCGCTTCGTAAACCGAAAGATCTCGGCGCCGGGCTGTCGAGCGCGGGACAGAGCGCGGTGAAAGGCGTGCTCTTGGGCGCGGGCGCGTTGGTCAGCGCGCCCATAATGGGTGCGCGCGCGGACGGCGCCAAGGGCTTCGCCAAAGGGCTCGGTCTCGGTCTCGCCTCCGCGGTCGTCTTACCCGTCGTCGGAGGCGCGGTGGCGGCGACGCAGGTGGTGCGAGGGGCGGTGAACACGCCCGAGGCGGTGCAGAGCGCCAGTCGCGGGAAGAGATACGATTCGCAGACGCGGCGATGGGTGGCGGAGGATTTAGAGCGCGACGGCGCGTGGTTGGGAACGACGACGGATGAGGCGATTTTCGCGCGGGCGGAGGCGCGAGCGGAGGCGAGAGGGACGAAGGCGGGGATCGGAGGGTTATTCGACGAGGCGAGTCGCGTCGGCGCGGACGAGTCGGGACGAGGACGACCGGCGGAGACGGAGTATTACGATTGTTTAGAGGTGGCGCCGAGCGCGACGAGCGGCGAGATTCGACGACAGTATTACGTTCTCGCGCGTAAGTGTCATCCGGATAAGAATTTAGACGATCCGGACGCCAAGGCAAAGTTTCAAAAGATTGGCGAGGCGTATCAAATTCTTTCAGACGAAAAGCTTCGAGCGCAATACGACGCGCGCGGCAAGGAGGGCATGGAGGACGTGCCGGTGGTGAATCCGGCGGCGTTCTTCGGCGTGTTGTTCGGGTCGGAGCAGATGGAGAATTTCATCGGGCGATTGAAACTCGCGACACTCGCCATGGCCGGGACGGATTTGACGCGAGAGGAACAAGATTTACTGCAGAGACGACGCGAGACGCGTCTCGCGATCAAGTTAGCGTCCATGTTGGACGTGTACGTCGATTGGCAACCGTCGCGTGGGTCGGCGATCGGCAAGAAAGAGCGCGCGAACGCGTTCGTGGAGATGATGAAACCCATCGCCGAGACGCTCGTCAACGCGTCTTTCGGCACCGTCATGCTGAAAAAGATTGGTTGGGTGTACAAGCTCGAGGCGGAGAAATATCTCCACGACCCGCTCGCCGGCACCGGTACGTGGCTCGATCTCGGCCTTCGCTCGACGGGCGTGACGATGCAGCAAAAATCATCGACGCTGAAGAACAAATTCGCCGCGCTGAAAGCGGGCTTCAACGTCGTCCGCGAAGTTCAATCCACCGAGCACGACATCGCCGGTGCGACGTCCGAGCAACACGCCACCGAGCTCCGCGCCAAGCAACAGCAAGACATTCTTCCACACGTCATCGACGCTCTCTGGTCAACGAGCGCCGTGGACATCGAATCCACGCTTAGACACGCGTGTTCCAAGACGCTCCACGACGCGTCGGCGTCTCGTCCGCGACGCGCGGCGCGCGCCGAGGCGCTCCACCTCCTCGGCGACACCTTCTCTCGCGTCGCGCCCGCGACGAACGCGCGCGATCACGGCGACGTTCAGGTATTGATCAAAAACGCCCTTCGCGCCGCTTTCGAGCCACAGAGATGACATTTCTTCGCGCGCGCTCCCCGCTCGACGCGTCCTTGTAACCTCGGAGACGTCACAGTCACAATGTGACGATTGGGCGCGGACTCTGGCGCGTCACACGTCGTCGCGTCGCGCGCGAGGCGACCGCGGTTCGACCGACGCGAACGCATTCGTCGCATCGTTCCCGTCGTTCGCGTCGTCGACGCGCGAGGGACGTCTCGTTCGCATTCTCGATTATGATGAATCGGGCGCGGCGAACGAACGACGCTCGGGACGTCTCGCGCGCGATGGATGACGCGCGCGGTGAGAGCGACGGTGAGAGCGAGAGCGAGTCGGATTCGGAAGGGAGCCGCGCGGGCGAGGCGAGAGAATGGATGCCGAGGTATCGGCTCGATTCGGACGTCGTCGAGCGATTGATGACAGCCGAGACGTCGAAGGGTGAGAGTTCATCGGACGTCGGACCACCGATGTTCGCCGTCGGACGACGTGCGAGACGTCAGCGCGGTGGGAAGAAACGCTCGAAGGGACGACGGCATAGCAAGCGTAAAAAGAGGGTGCGCGAGCGCATCATCGTGTCTGATCACTCAGCGGAGAAAATCCAAAACGAGACCGTGGCGGTTCTGAAGGGGACACGCACGGATAAACAAATCTTAAAGGTGAATCAAGACATCGAGGTGGTAATTCTCGGATTGGAAACGGTAGGTTTGTTGAAGTCGAAATACAAGAAGACGTACGTGCAAGTGAAGTGGACACCGCGCCACGCGGAGAGTCGCAAGGTGAAGACGTTTAGAAGAGAAGATACGGATAATCCGATTTGGGGTACTCGAGGTAAATTCGTCTTTCAAAACTGCGAACCCGATGGTGAATTCAAAGTCAAAGTCAAGGAAGTGCGCTCGCTGAAGAGGAAGGTAGTCGTAGGAACCGCGCGACTGCCGAGCGACGTCATTCCTCGCGATGGCTCCAGAGTCGATTTGCGCGTGTCACTGAAGACAGGTCTGAGCAGGAAGACCAAAGCCATCCTGAACGTTCGCGTCGGTCAAGCAACTTTCGCGGAACCGGCGGTGGGTGAACAAGGTTATTGGCCAGCAATGTTGCAGGATGGCGAAATGGAGTGTAAGACAGTCATGCAAAGCGATCGGCCGATCCGTGAGCTGAGGTTGCCGACGTACATCGTCGTCACCATCTTGAACGCGCGCAACTTGTTTAGTGCCGACACCTTTGGCGCGAGCGACCCTTACGTAAAGGTCGGTTTCGATTGCACACCTCTGAAAGAGCGCTACAAAACGTCACACCGGAATGGCACGAATTGTCCGGAATGGAACACGCGTTTTCTCATGCGCACGCCCGGGGAACGCGGAGGAGCTTTGGTATTCACAATGTGGGACAAAGATTATTTCAGCGCCGATGACTTCTTAGGTTGCGCCGCCTTACCGATTGAAGCCATCCCATCGACGGGGGACGTCATCGATCTCGATTTACAAATTAAAGGCAGAATCACGGCAGACGCCGCCGGAGAGGTTTGCGTCATCCATCCGCGAGCTCCGGATGACTTGGGTTTGTTAAGAGTGCAGGTTTCTACCATCGTCGGATACCAAACCGAAGAGATTGTCAAAACCATCAACGAGGGTAAAATATCACGTTCCGAAGGAACTGATCTGGCTAGAAATGTGCACGTGTCTCTCATTGCGGCGCGATCACTGTTCAAAGTGGATAGTGGCGCCGGTTCTTGCGATGCATTCGCGTACATTCGCATGGACAACGCGCCAAAGGATGAATTCTGCAGGACGGATACCATCAACAACACGCTTCATCCCGTCTGGAACAACGGTCTCGGTCAAATATTCACCCTCATATCGAGACCGGGTTGCGCAGAGGTAATTTTAACCTTATATGACCGCAATTTATTGTCGAAAACGGTCCTGGGCAGAGCTTCCATCCCTTTGTCTTCGCTACCTTCGGATGGCTCGTGGAAGCAGATCGTCGCTCCTCTCTACGGAATAGATGAACACAGGGGTGAACTCATTGGAAGCTCGGATGGATCGTCACCGTGGAACGCGCCGGAGAAGGTCAAGGGTGAGATAGTCGTTCGTTTGAGCGCCACAAGACCGCCTTTTGCAAACATGCCCGAGCCACCGCCCGTGTGCGAGTCCGAACGATACATCAACCAACACGAAACGAACAAGTACTTGTACATCCAGGCGGTGAAGTACCATGGCTTGCCGATTCGGTACGCGAAAGCGAGCACAAACGCGCACATTCGCATGTCGCTCAACACGCACAAGTACGTCCTAGATGGTCGAGTGCAGTCCAGTGTCGTCAACCACTTTGAGTTTAAACCCGAGGTGTTGATGGTACCCAAGACGAAAATCAGTAGCACGTTGACGATCCAATTGGTGTCGCAAAAGAAGAGCGTGTACGGCTCTCGACTGTTGAGTAAAGTTTTGCGTCGGACCGCGAAGATCATGGGAGTGTACAGTTTCATTTACAAACCAGACGACCCAAGTGACGAGAACGAAGAGATGAGTTCGACGGTGGACGGTGACGAAGGTGAAGACGACGAGAGAGATAATGGCATCGAACGGTTCACCAAAGGTAACGGTATAGGGTATGTACAGATTCCGATCGCGAATCTCGCGGTGGGCGATTTACTCACATACAGACTGCAACTTCAGCCGATGTTCAAGGCGAAATCGTGGCTCCAGACAAAGGAGGATAAACTCGGGGAGTTGGAAATCAAGGTAGGCTGTGGCTATTCCAAAACAAAACCGACAGATTTGCGATCAATGTCACAAGTCGCGCGACCATCGATCGGGAAAGTTTCTTTCAACATCGTCTCCGTGGTCGGTGATCGGACGCCGTATCAAAACTTTGCTCCGCTCATTGACAACGTGCTGGCGATGGGTGATGAAAATGAAAAATTCGGTAGAAATTTGTACGCCACGGTCATGTGGGACGGACGCGAAGGGAACATCAAGTCAACGCACGAGCGCTTCAATTTCGCCGTTACCGAAATTACGGGCGACGTCCGGGTGCTCTTCAAGTGTCCGGATTTGGTCACAGGCGGCGACCAAATTCTCGGCGCGGTGTCCATTCCAGTCTCGAGCATCGTCGAGAACAGATGCATCGATTCATGGTTTAACATCACCCCGCCGAATTCGTCGTTTCTGACGGAACAGGAAATGGCGAACCCGAACCACGCCATGTGCACGTACTTGCGATCGATGAAATATCCTAACGACTGGCAGGGCTACGCACGCATCAAGCTTTCGTTTGAAACAACACGAGAGCTCTCTCGATGGGAATGGTACCTGAAACAGAGACCGATGGCACGTAAAAAGGCACATATTCCCGACACTATCGACGGCGTTTTGACAAACATCCAGCAAATGGTCGAGTCCTTGCTCGCGCCGATGAAAATGTTTGCCAGGGCAGCGATTTTCTTCGGCACTTCGAGACGGGACAACGTCGTGCTCAAGATTGCTTGGTGTCTGTATCACACGCTGTGTTGTTTAACATTTCGGAGAGAAATAGTGACCAGTTTCATTCTGCTGTGGATCATTCCTGGTCTGTTCTTCACCGGGTACTGTTCGAGTTTCATCGCGAATGAACTCAGGAATCAACTCTCACCGTTTGTCGACGACGAAGACGAAATCGAAACGTTACGCCGAGAAGTTCATACAATGGTGAAGAATCGTAACAGGAGAATGCGAGAGATCAAAGATGAATACATGGTTAAAATGAAATTGGACAATTTGCGCCAAATCGGTCGGGATATTGACATCTCCGAATCCTCCGTGGAAGCCATCATGAAGCAGCGAAGATTGAAGCGTGCGCGCGCCGGCGTCAACGAGGAACTTCCGGACATTTCTCTCAGCGTCTTACCGCAGAACGTCATCAACCAGGCGATTGCGGTTTTCACGGCGAGTAATCCCGCTGAAATTGTTCTCAAGATTATACAGAAAATCATTTGGAACCTTCTCAAGATTGTGAAAGACGCGGGGACGACGCTCGTGCGCATAGACAAAGTCCTCACGTCCGGAGGACCGCGGCTCATGCCCGGCGTGTGCAAGCAAATAGGCGAGCACCTCGAGAAATTCGTGAGCGCAACGAATCGTCCGGTGACGCTGTTGAGTTGGGACAATCCGGCGTTAACCAAGTATTCGTTCATTCTCACCTTTGGTCTCACCTTTGCGACGTGCTGCGCGATTTGGGCGGTGAAAAAGTGCATCTTTCTCGTGGACAGATACTCCATCGTGCGTCTGTGGCACTTCGTTTGGCTGATTGGCATATTACCCACGCTCCCGAAAGTCAGTCCTCATCTGATGCGCGCGAGCGTCGCCATCGACTACACGCTCCAACTCACCGTCGGACCGTACATCGCGGTGCGACCGATTAGCCTCAGCACCATCAAAGCCATCAGGGACATTCTCGCGCGCGAAGTGGAGGACGACTATCAAGCGGTGCGAGACGCAATCATCACGAACCTCGAAACGACGAACGAGCGAGCGTACCTGCAGCGCGAGATGAAACTTAAAAAGGAATCAAAGGCGCGGTTCGCGGCGAGCTCATCCGATCCGCTGTCGTGGTTGAAATCGGCGTACAAGCGCGCGCCGACGAGTTTATCCATCGAACACACGACGCGCACGCGCGCGCTGATGCGAGACGGTGGTGAAGACGCCCCCGACGTGCGCATATTCCGTCGGGACGTCGACGTCGGAAGAGCGGGTTTACACGCGTTTAGCAAACTTCTCGCCTTTGCGATGCAAGTTCCGGTGCGTGCCGTGCGCGCGCCCATTCGCATCATCCAGCTGTCCACTGAAACGAGAATGGACGTGAGCGACACGCTCTCACGGATGTGCACGCTCAATTGGTTGCGCGGCGGTCGACGGAAACTCCCGTTCGGCGAGTGCAGAGCGGACGTCATCCCGTCTTCGCGCGACGACGTAGTCGTCGACACGGCTTACAGCGCCGTCGAAAAGTGAAGAAATACATACACTGTTAGTTATTATTGCACCTCATGGTTCCAGTCGTAGTCTGCATCCGCCTTCGCGAACGGTTCCTCCCAATTCCGAACCTTGGGCTTCATCACGTTCCTTCGCCGCCGTCCCTGATTGCGCAATCCCGCGAGCTGTTCCGCCACTTGTCGACGCATCTCCGGCGTCCCCACCAGGGTCACCATCTCCTCCTCCTCCGCCGCCTCCTCGTCCCCGCGTTTCGCCTCCGCCGCCTCGCGCGCCAGACGCGCCAACTGTGCCCGCCACTTGGATTTCCACGCCTCCGTCTTCACGTCCTCCAGATCCCCCGTCGTCGCGTGCACCAACACCTCGTACGCCGCCTTTGCGCGCAAAAACCGCGCGCTGTCCTCGGCGTCGTCGCACACGTCCGGGTGGTAGAGCTTGGCCATGCGTTTGTACGCGCGCTTGACCGCCTCTCTCGACGCCCCTCTGGCGACCCCCAACGCGTCGTACGGGGAATCGGAGGACGGTGACGAGGAGGAAGACGCGCGCGCGGTGATTCGTGCCCTCGACGACGGCGTCGCGCGCGCGGCGACGCGCGAGACGGGATGGGCGCGCGAAAGGGACGACATTTTCTGGCGCATGCATCGCGCGGGCGCGCGCATTTTCATCGCTCGACGCGTCCTCTGTCGGCGCTCGATTCGATCGAGACGCGAGACCGGTTTTTATCGCACCCGTTTCGAGGGTCATCGCGCGCGCGCGCGCGCTCGAGGCGCGTCGGTGGCGATGGGCGCGTCGGCGCGCGATGACCCATTGGTGTCGGTCGAGTGGTTGCGCGCGCGCGTCGACGACGTTCAGATTCTCGACGCGAGTTGGCACATGCCGAACCTGAAACGAGACGGCGTCGCGGAGCACTGCGCGCGACGATTGAGCGCGACGACGAGGTATTTCGACGTGGACGCGGTGTCGGACGGCGCCAACGCGGCGCCGCACATGTTACCGAGCGCGGACGCGTTCGCCGCGGCGTGCGAGACGTTGGGATTGACGCGCGATCGACCGATCGTTGTGTACGATACGAACGGGATGTTTTCGGCGGCGCGCGCGTGGTGGATGTTTCGAGCGAACGGATGGGACGACGTGCGCGTGTTGGACGGCGGTTTGCCTGCGTGGACGGCGACGGGACTCGGGACGGACGAGAGCGCGAGAGACGAGGCGAGCGTGCGCGCGCCGGCGCGCGCGTGCGCGGAGGCGATGTCGCGCGCGGAAACTGGGGCGAAAGATTTCAAGGGCACCCGCGAGGCGTTGGTGAAGACAAAGGCGGAGATGGTGCGAAACATCGCCGACGCGACGTACCAAGTCGTCGACGCGAGGGGCGCGGCGCGTTTCCGAGGCGAGACGAAAGAACCGCGCGAGGGCGTGCGTTCGGGACACATCCCGGGAAGTAAGAATGTGTTTTTCGGTGAATTGCTCAACGAGGATAAGACGTTCAAGTCGGCGGAGGATATTCGACGCGCGTTCGAGGCGAGCGGTTTGGATTTGAGCGCCGACGCGCGACCCATCGTCGCGTCGTGCGGCACCGGCGTCACGGCCGCGATCTTAGCTCTGGCGTTACATCGGTGCGGGATCGAGGACGTCGCCGTGTACGACGGGTCTTGGACGGAGTACGGCGCGGACGGCGCGTGTCCCGTCGCCGCCGGTCCTCCCTGACGCGAGACGCGCGACGCGAGACGCGAGACGCGCACCCGCCGTCATCAATCACGCGCGCACCTTTTCCTTTTACGAAAATACCCAGCACATCGACGCACGCGTACACGTCCTCTCGATCACTTTCTCGGCGGCGTCTGCGTGTTCGTCTCGGACGGCGTCCACCCCGGCTTTCTCGGCGCGCAATTCTTCACGCTCGGTCGATACGCCGTCTCTTTCCCCGAACTTCTCGCCGCCGGATGCGTCGCCCCCACCGTCTCGTGATCGACGTGCCCTTCCCGATCGGTGCTCACCCCTTGCGCGTAAAAATCATACCACGCGTGGTCGATTCCCAACGCCTTCGCCTTGGCGTCGTCCACCTCGCACTCGTACAACGAACCGACCCTCGACGGGGCGTGCTCTCGAACGCATCCCGCGTGCACCGAGTACGGCATCACCGCTCACCGTTCACCTCTTCCCGCGCGTTTCGTTCGCTCGTCCTCCTCGCGTCGCGACGTGCGGACGAACGAACGAGGTCCTCCTCGTTCTCTCGAAAAAACGTCGAAAAACCGACGATTCGTCTCGGGACCGACGACGCGTCGTGGCGGGTGGCACGAGGGACTCTTTGAGGATTCACGACTCATACCAGAAGGTCCACCGAGCACCACATGCACACCACCATTTCCCCACCGTTTCCCCATATATTACTCGTACGAGTACGATGAAAACGAAGGCGGACGCGCCTTGGCCCGCCGCCACTCACCCCGATCCCATCCATCCCGATGATGCGTCCGTCTCGACGTCACACGCGCGCGCGCACATCGACGACCATGGCCGACGAACGCACGTACATCATGATCAAGTGCGTCTCTCTCTCCGAAATACGCGAAATCGCGATGACGCGTCCCGATCATCCGTCCCATCGCTCGATCGATCGATCGATCGATCGACGGGGCATTCATTCATTATCCATTCGATGCGGATGATGGGACGGGGCGTCGACCGAATGAATGCGCGCGTGAATGAATGATGACGATGACTGACGCGGAATGTGTGCGAACGCAGGCCGGACGGTGTCCAGAGAGGACTCGTCGCGGAAATCATCGCCCGATTCGCGCGTAAGGGATTCACCCTGCGCGCGATGAAGATGATGAACGTGAGCAAGGAACACGCCGAGAAGCACTACGCCGACCTGAGCGCCAAGCCGTTCTTCGGCGGATTGGTGTCGTACATGTGCTCCGGACCCGTGGTGGCCATGGTGTGGGAGGGTAAGGACGTCGTGAAGACCGGACGTAAGATTATCGGGGCGACGAACCCGGCGGCGAGCGAACCGGGGACGATTCGAGGCGATTTCTGCATCGAAGTCGGACGCAACGTCATTCACGGGTCGGACGCCGTGGAGAGCGCGAACCACGAGATTGGTTTGTGGTTCCCGGAGGGGGTGTGCGAATACGAATCGTGCGCCAAGGCGTGGATCTATGAATAAATGCATCGGTCGTCGTCGTCGTCGTTTCCTCTCGGAAGGTTTGGTTTCTTTTCCTCCTTTCGGAACGCGCGTTCGGGACGCGGGACGGTTCGATTCTATTCGATTGAATTGAATTCGCCCTCGATGGTATCTTCGCTCGAGACGTTTGTCGTGAGAACGAAACCCATCCTTTATCGTCTCACCGTCTCTTCCTCCTCGTCGTCGCGCCGCGCGCCTTGTGTTCGTTCGCGTCTCGTCTTTATTCGTCTGCATTCGTCGCTCGAGACTGAAAAAAGATGAATCACCGTCGTCTCTTTGACGACGCCACACCGCGCGTCGCGTCGTCCATCGCCATGTCGGACGCGCGCGCGCCCGAGATAGGGTTACACGCGTTCGCCGGTCGCGTCGCGTGCGCGTTTCTCGCCCTCACCGCGCTCATGGCGTGGCGATTAATCATCGGCGTCGCCACACTGGACATCGACGCGGCGACGATGAAAATGACGCAACGGTTCACGGGCGCGCCGATGAAGCGCGCGGAGACGCGCGCGGTGGTGACGACGATGCCACTCGACGCGCCGACGTCGAGCGAGCCGAGACGCGCGAGGAGAGAGGTGAAGGAGAGGGACGCGTCGGCGCGCGGCGCCGCGGCGCGGACGAGCGACGAGGCGAGCGCCGACGCGTCGAGGGCGACGACGGATGATCTCGAGCGATTACGCGCGTCGCTTCGTCGGATTGAGGGCGTGGAGGAGGATGTCGATTTCATCGAATCGCTCGAGCGGGACGCGAACTCGAAGAGTAATCCGTGTTGGACCGCGAGGGACGGCGCGACGAGGTGTCTTCCCGCGGCGTACGTCGTGGGGGCGTGGCAGAGCGGCGGTGAAGAGTTGGGGGAGCGTTTACAGATGGCGTTGGGTAAAGAAAACGTCGTCGCGCGAGCGCCGCATTTTTGGAACGAACACACCGAGACGTTGGAGAGGTACGCGTCGACGTGGGATCGAGACGCGTTCGGTGTCGACGCGTCGCCGGGCACGTTGGCGACGTCGTGGTCGGAATCCATGCGGTTTCATCGCGCGCACGCAGCGCGCGTAGAAAAGTGTTGGAAGGCGTGTCAAGAGTTGTCCAGCGCGTACGAGGGCGAAGACGAGCCGACGCCGTCGGAAGAGGAGGACGCGCGTCGACGCGGCTCGGCGCGCGCGTCGCCTCGCAGACGATGCGTCGACGGGACGACCGATGATCCGAAATCGGGATGTTTGGGCGCGGCGAACGCGTTAGATCCGTTCGAGGAGAACGGCGGGCACGGTTTGGGTTTACCGCATCTCATGCGCGCGGCGTACGGAGACACTCCGCCAAAGTTCATACTCATCGCGCGCGAACCGGGCGCGCGATTACACGCGGCGTTTAACCACTACGAACATTACAAATCGCGATACGGCGATGACGAGGACGGGTTCGCGGCGTACGCCGAGGAGATGATGACGATTTTCGCCAAGTGCGTCGACGACGGTCATCCGCTCAGGGGATGCGCCAACCGGTTCGAGACGTATTCGCCAGAATTTGAAGCCGTCTTCTATCACGCCGACGCGTTGATCAAGAGCATGTACGACGTGTTCCTCGAACAGTGGTTCGACGTCTTCCCACGAGAACTCTTTCTCATACTTCGCGCCGAGGACGTGTGGAGTGCCGACGTCCCGACGCGCGTCGCCGCCGCGAAACGCGTGCTCAAACACCTCGGTCTCGACGCATCGGACGCCGTCGCCGAAAAGATGGCGACGGCACCGCACGGTATCAATCTCGTACCCGTCGTGCACGACGATTCGAGCGCGATGCGCGAGGATATCCGGGCCAAACTCGACGCGTTTTTCGCGCCGCGCGGCGCGAGGCTCGCCGAACTCGCGCGCGACGACGCCTTGGCCTATTCCAAAGACGCACGATGACCGTCGTCGACGCGCGCGCGCGCCGACGCATCTCACGATTTCTCTCGATACCCCATCTCCCGCGCGCGAACGAACGGACGCGCGCGCGTAGTGATCATTAACGGTAGTCTCTCTAGTCTCTCGTCCCGCCGAGCCGGCGCCCCGGGACGGAATCAATCAATCACCGTCATTCGCCGACGCGGGCGTCCCGCGCGCGACCGGTGCGCGCCCCTCGAGACACCGCGCGCGACGCTCGTCGGCATGAACACGCAGACGACGTCCCACGCCCCGAGTCCGAGCGCGCAAGAGGTGAAGAAGTTTACGCAAATCTGTCCCAAATGCGCCGTGCACACGCCGATCGTCGAGGATCACTCGAGCGGTGATTTGATTTGCACCGAGTGCGGACTCGTCATCGAGGCGCGCATCATCGACGAGTGCTCCGAGTGGCGCACGTTCGGGGACTCGGATAAGGATAAGAACGGGTCGGATCCGAGTCGGACGGTGGGGGCGACCAACGTCATGCTCTCGGGCGGCGGACTGAGCACGACGATCGGGAAAAACCCGGATGGTACGTATAACCAGACGTTGACGCGGTTACATAATCGTGGAATGAATCCCGATAAAGCGTTGATCAACGCGTTTCACTCCATCGGGGAATTCGCGGACGCGTTGGGGATGAATCGAGTGGTGAAGGATGGCGCGTGCGACTTGTATCGCATGGTGACGACGGCGCACTCGACGTTGGGGAAGGATCTTTCAGCCATGTACGCGGCGTGTCTGTACATCGCGGCGAGACAAGAGGGGATGACGCGGACGTTTAAGGAGGTGTGCGGGGCGGCGTCGGGGACGACGGTGAAGAAGATTGCGAGGTGTTACAAGTTCATTCTCAAGGTGTGCGACGGTCTCAACATGCAAATGGTGGAGCAGATGATCACGCCGGAACTGTTGACGAATCGATTCTGTGGCAACTTGGGGATGGGTGATCACGATTTCTTGAAACTATGCTCGCACATCGTGCGCACGTTCAAGGAGTTGCGGGACTCGGAGGGGCACAAGAGCGAGAAGCAGCCGGCGTCCGTCGCGGCGGCGGCTATTTTTATCGCCGCCGTCATCAGGGACATGCACAAGGACAAGGCGAGTCTGTTTCGAATCTCCGAGGTGAGTGGTATGGCGGAAGTGACCATTCGCACGTCGTTTTACGACATGGTGCCGTACGCGTCGAAGCTTCTTCCTCCCGCGAGCCAGGGGAAATTGGTCGACCTGTTGGCGGAGGCGGAGCGCATGCGCGCGGGGTCCACCATGGCGCTTCCGTCGCACGCGGTGAAACAACACGAGACGCCGGTCGCGAAGTCGACGATGATGTTACAACTCAACGACGCACCTCTCATCGACGTCGACGTTCCGGGCGACGTCAAGGTGGAGATCAAGGAGGAAGTCAAGTGAGCGAGCGCCGAACGAGGGACGAAAATAAACTCAATAGCAAATATTAATTGTGTCATGACAAATTGAATCAGTCTGTGTAGCACCCACCGCCCTACAACTCCGTCTTAGCGACAGACAGACGTTCGCGGAAGTCCTCAACCATCTTCGGCAGACCCTCCTTGAGGGTGATCTTCGGTTCCCAACCGAGCGCCTTCTTCGCGAGGGAGATGTCCGGTTGACGACGACCGGGATCATCCGCCGTGTTTTCCTTGTAGACAATCTTCGCGTTCTTGTCGACGACTTCCTTGACGACCTCGGCGAGCTCCAACATGGTGAATTCACCCGGGTTACCGATGTTCACCGGGCCGATTTCATCCTCGTTATCCATGAGCGCCATCAAACCGGCGACGAGATCGTCGACGTACTGGAACGAACGCGTTTGGCTTCCGTCGCCGTACACTGTGAGTGGTTCACCGCGTAAAGCCTGCGAGACAAAGTTGGAGACCACGCGTCCGTCCTCTAACGCCATGCGGGGACCGTAAGTGTTGAAGATGCGCGCGATTCGGATGTCGACGCCCTCTTGGCGATGGTAATCAAAGCACAGCGTCTCCGCCACGCGCTTACCCTCGTCGTAGCACGAGCGCACGCCGATCGGGTTGACGTTACCCCAGTACGACTCCTTTTGTGGGTGTTCCAGGGGATCACCGTACACCTCGGACGTGGACGTGAGCAACATTCTCGCGCCGACGCGCTTGGCCAAACCGAGCATGTTGAGAGTACCCATGACGGAGGTTTTGATCGTCTTCACCGGGTTGTGCTTGTAGTGCACCGGCGACGCCGGGCACGCAAGGTGATAAACTTTATCCACCTCGATGAGCATCGGTTCGACGACGTCGTGACGAATGAGCTCGAAGAATGGATTTTGCAAGTGGTGCATGATGTTCTCCTTGCGTCCGGTGAAAAAGTTATCGGCGACGATGACGATGTTCCCTCGCTCCATGAGTCTGTCGACCAAGTGCGAACCGACGAAACCGGCGCCACCGGTGACCAAGACGCGAAGTCTTGTCGCCTTGGGAATCGGCACCGGCATCATCTTTTCCACCGTCCCGCGACCGAGAGGTTCCGAAGTCGTCGTCGCCGCTCGCGTCGACTTGGCCTTCGCGTCCGCCTTACCCGTCTTGGACACCGCGATCTCCGCCACGGCCGCGCTCGATCCCTTCGCCTTCGAGTCCGTCGCCACGGCGTCGACGACGTCCTCGTCCTCGTCGTCCGCGTTCGTCGCCGCGCGTTCGCCTCGGCTCGCAATCTTCGAGACGTCGCGAGCCGATGCATCCGCGCCCATCGCGACGACCTCATCCTCGTTCTCCCCGGCGGCGCTCGACGCCTTCGCGCCCGCCTTCGCGTTCACGGCCGTCTCCAATCGTCTCGCCCGCGAATCCTCGCTCGAAACGTCCCCCCGCGTCGTCGTCGTCGCCGTCGTCCCGAGTCGTCGCTCATCGTACGTCCCAGGTTCGCGCGCCAACGCCCCGCTCCTCGCCCCGTTCGTCCCCGTCGCGAACGTGGACGCGATCAGCGCCAACACCACCAACAGCGCCGCGCCTCTCGCGCCTCGTCGCGTGCGCATGACGCTCGTCCCGCGCTCGATGATCTTTTTCACGACGGCGCCGATCGTCGTCGACGCCGACGCCCGTCCGTCTCCCCTTCGTCCGCGCGCGATCGGATCGCCCCGAAGTGGTCTTCCCGTGTACACCCTCGCGCCCGCGAACGCGCTCGGCATGCGCGAGAGTGCGGTCGAGACGCGGATAACGCGACCGATCGTCCCCGGAAAAACTTCCGGAAAATGTGGCGAGACGCCGGCGAGAACCGGAAACGCGGCGCTCGGCGCGCGCGCGGCGATCGCGTTCGAACGAGAACGACGCGCGTGAGGGATACAAAACACTTACAATTCGAATCACGGGCGCGCGGGGTGGGAAGAGGAGGACTCGGCGGTGGTCGGGAGGAGACGGCGGGCATCGGCGGGTTCGATTTCGGCGGGTTCGGCGACGCGGTCTCGCGCGGCGTCGGACTCGGTGGTGGGAAAAGCGGAGAGTTCGATCTCGACGACGCCGTCGTCGTCGTCGGTCTCGGGGCGACACGGCGCGTACGGACGGCCCGGATCGACGCCGCCCGAGGCGAGCTCGGCGTCGGCGCGGCGGACGGCGAACCCGAGGTAGGCTCCCGTGCACGCGGCGGTGTAGACGACGTATCGAATCCACGCCAAGACGCCGAGACCGGCGATGAGGACGCACGTGAGCAAGACGCCGAACGCTGGAAGGAACGGAACGAACGGGGTGCGAAACGTCTTCGGCGCGTGGTCCATCGGTAGGGTGAGGAAACTCGCCGTCGAGGCGACGACGCCGGCGAGGGAGACTCCGCTAAACCAAGACAGACGCGCTCGGGCGCGATAATCGATCCCGAACGCGAGGCAGGAGACCAAGAGCGCGGCGGCACGACGGTACAACGGCGCGCGCTCGGACAAGGACGCGCGCTGAGGCGCGCATCGACTGACGATGAGTCCCAAATTGACGCCGCAAAAGATGCTCAGCGTGCCGATGCTGACGAGCTGCGCCAAAATGTCGATGTCGAGCAGCACGGCGAGAACGCCGGTGACGACACCGCTGAACACGGAGGCGTTCGCGGGAGTTCCGTACTTTTCGCTCACCTTCGAGAACCAATCCGGGAGTAAACCGTCTCGAGCCATGACCATGAAGATGCGCGGCTGTCCCATCATGGATAACAGCAGAGACGTCGTGATGGCAGCGACGGCGCCGATGGACACCGTGGACGCGATCCACTTCATGCCGTAGTGTGAAAACGCGATCGCGAACGGCGCGTGTACGTCAATGTCGGCGTACGGAATCATCCCCGTGATGACGACGCACATGATACAGTACAGCGTCGCGCAAATGCCGAGCGAACCCAAAATGCCAAAGGGTAAATCCGCGCTCGGATCGGCCACCTCTTCCGCGCACGTCGCCACGGTGTCGAACCCGACAAAGGCGAACACGACGACCGAGGCGCCAGATATGATTCCACGCATGCCGTTCGGCGCGAACGGCGTCCAATTCGAGGGATGAATCTCCGTAGAACCGGCGACGATGACGACGGCGACCACCAACAGACTCGCGTACGTCACCACCGCATTAAACTTTGCCGTCTCCTTCGCCCCGATGACGAGCAACACCGTCATCCCGAACACCACTAAACCAGCTATCATGTCAATTTCTATGAAATTCTCAAATATCGTCGCTCTGACGTTCGTCGGATGAATTCCGAACGCCGTCGTCGCGTACGAGGTCCAACCTCGCGCGATCGCCGCGCTCGCGATGGTCAACTCCAACGCTAAATTACACCCCGTGAGAAACGCCGCGTACTCACCGAACGTAGCGTACATATAATTATACGCGCTTCCGGCCACGGGCATCGCCACCGCGAATTCCGCGTACGCCAATCCCGTGACGGCGCTCGTCAGCGCCGCCAACGCGTACGAAAACACCACCGCCGGTCCCGCGTGATCGTGCGCCACCGCCCCCGTGAGCACGAACACCCCCGCACCGACGATACCACCCACCCCTAACATCGTCAGATCCATCCTCGTCAACACTTTACGCAGCCCACTCGCCGTCTCGACGTCTTCGCCGGCGTCGCCGCCGCGCGCGCGCGCCGCGCGCGCGTCCTCGCCTCTCGCCAACCTCGACGACTCCGTTCGCGTTCCCGCGCGAAAGACCGCGTCCCGCGTCTCCTTGGACGTGAACGCGTTCACCCACGACGTCATCGCGAGTCGAGGACGCGCGCGCGCGTCGAGCGAGGTCGAGCCTCGGACGCACGATGCGGCCGACCGATGTCGTCCACTCGCGCACCGCTCCCGAAGCCGACGCGCGTTCGAGACGAGACGCGAGAGAGACCTCGCGACGCGAGGGAGAGACCTCGCGACGCGGTCGCGGTCGCCGCGCGCCGCGCGCCGCGGTGTGCGAGTCTCTCCCTCGGCGACGCGACGCGATGTCTCTCTGATGGGTCCTCTCGAACACTCCCTCTGTATATGGGAATGTACACCGTATTCAACTGGTATTTTGATCGAAGCATCGAGGTCCTCCCACGTTTTTCTATCAACGTGGTGATGTGTATACGATGATATGATCGTACTGTGACATGGTATAATGGTATCTACTGATGGGCGCGAAATTCAAAATCGCAACCCACCGCGCCGACCGACGACGATCGACGCTCGACACCGCGACGACGCGCGACGACGCGACGGAAATCGCGAGGACGAACGTCGAGAGATTCTCCGCGCGCGCGCGACGCGATCGCGTGGCATCGCGAGAACGAGGGACGAGACGACGACCGCGCGCGACGGATCTGATCTGTCGGTGGTGGAGAGATCCGAAAGTGATCGTCTCTTCCGCGCAGAAATCGTCGTTCTCGTCGACGACGGCGCGACGGGCGGGTGAGTTTGGAGCGTCTCGTCGGTAGCGCGCGCGCGTCGACGCGAGGGGGGCGATGGCGGCGATGGCGGCGTCGCGCGGGACCGCGGCGCGCGTCGGGACGGAGTCGAGGCGCGTCTCGGGACGAGGCCGGACGCGGGTCGTGAGGACGCGCGCGACCGCGCGGGAGGGTGATGATGACGCTGAGGGTCGCGATGATGGACGCGATGGGATGACGGAGCTCACGGACGCGTTCGCGGGAGTGGGTCGAGAGGTTTACGACGATTTCGCGTATCGCGAGGACGACGCCGCGTTCGGCGGGGACGCGAGCGAGGACGATGTGAGCGGTGGACGGGGTGGAGGCGTGAACGGTGTGAATGGGTCGGCGTTGGGGGTATCGATCGCGGAGGCGACGCGCGCGAGCGAGGAGGAGAGTCAACAGGAGGTGGAGACGAAGCCGCACGTGCCCATGGGCGTGTTCACGCCCGAGGCGCAAGCCATCATGAACAGCAGTCGCGAGCGAGAATCGAATCGAGTCGAAGACTCGGATGATTTGTACGAGGACGAAGTGCCGGGCGTGTACGCCGACGGTGAGGGATGGACGGGCGGCGGGTTCGATTCTCCGGAGGGCATGATCGCGTTGCCGCTGTCGTATTACCAAATTTTGGGTCTCTCGGCAGCGCGCTCGACGCCTAACTCGCTCCCGCGCGCGGCGTTGGCCGTCATGGACGCACCGCTCACCGAGGGGTATTCGGCATTCATGCTTGAGCAGCGCCTGTCCCTCATCGACGAAGCCGTCGCCGTGTTAAAGGATGAAGACGCTCGGAAGCAACACGACGAGGACATTCGCGAGGGTATTCTCACCCCGGTCGAGCCCGAGCGCGCGGCGGCGGCGCTCTGCTTACTTCAAGAGGCTGGAGAATACGAAGCCGTCTTGGAGTTTGAGCACGTCGTCGCGCAGTGCGCGCACGGACGTCGGCATCGCCGAGACGTTGCGCTCACGGTGGCGCTGGCGTTGTGCGAGTACGGTCACATGGCGCTCGTGGCGAACCCGCCGAGAATCGCCGAAGGGTGCGAATTGATCGAGATGGGCTCGAAAACGCTCTCCGCTGTGGGCACCAACTCGTTCGCCCCCGAGGTTCGTCGCAACATCGCGATGACGTATCACGACATGGCTCCCGGGTACGTGCTCGAGTTGCTCTCCATGCCACTCGAGTCCAAGGCTGAGCGCGCGTTGGGCCTTCGCGCGCTTCGCTCGCTCCTCTGGACAAAGGATCCGTCACAGGCTCTCGAGAAGCGCGCGGATTTCATGGAACAAGCCAACGAACTGTTGACGGCGCGGGAGCAAACGGCGCTCTTTATCGACGCCCCCGATTACATTCCGGCTGATTCCGATGAGGTGTACAAGAGCGCTCTCGCGCACGTCGTCGCCGGTGTCATCGAGCGCAAACCGATGATGATCGCCGACGCGAGTGAAATCCTTGATCAAATCCAACTCGCGTCCAAGCACTCGGACAACGCCGGTCACTTTTCCGACGTCGGCGTCGAGCGCGCCGTCTGTCAGCTCTTGCTCGGCCAGATCGAGGAAGCTGAACACTCACTCGGCCTCTACGACGGTTCCGCCGACCCCAGTCTCGTGCAATTCATCGAGGATCGATCGCCGAGCGGTGATTACGTCGAAGGCTTGTGCGCCATGGCGGATCAGTGGCTCGCCGACGTGGCGTTTCCGCTCTTCCGTGGCGCCGCCGAACAAGGCGCGCCGACTTTGGAGGAATGGTTCGCCACTCCCAACGTGCAAGGCTTTGTGAGTCGAATGAACTCGTTCGCCGCCGTCGTGCGCATCCAGGGCGTCATGGAAGCCGCCAAGCGCGCCATCGTCTACGGCGTCGAGTCCATCACGACGGCATTTACGCCGACGCCGCCCGCGTTGCAATTCGGCGTCTCCGACGCGCGACGCAGAGCCACCGCCGTGGCGAAAATCGGCGTCGTCGCCGGCGCCGCCTTCGTCGCAAGCGGGCGCGGAGGTTTCGTCGCGCCCAGCGTACCCAAGATTCAGCCGTTCGCGCCCATTCGCGCCGCTGTTGGTTCCACCGGCGCCGCCCTGTCCAATATTAAAATGCCGAAGATTGACGTCAAGACGGCCACCCGCGACAACTCGCGACGCGACGCCCCCAAACCGCGCGCCCCGACGCCACCACCGACCACGATGAATTACGCCACGGCGGAGCGCCTCGTGCGCAAGTGGCAGACGGCGAAAGCGCAGGCGTTGGGACAGAACCACAACACACGTCTCTTGGAGGGAATTTTGGATGGGCCGATGTTGCAGCAATGGACGACGCGCGCGAACGACGTCGCCGCGCACGGTTGGGCGTGGGAATACAAACTCAATAAGCTCTCGATTGATTCGGTGCAAGTGGTCGGGGCGAACAAGGTGCTCGTCGAGACGACGCTCACCGAGGTTGCCGTGTTGAAGGATCGATCGAGAAACGAACCGGATGACGTGTACGAGAGCACGTATCGCACAAAGTACGAACTTAAACGCGCGGAATCCGGAGGCAAGCACAGTTGGCGCATCGTCGGTGGCTCTGTGGTGTATTAGAGGAGGTATGACAGCGCACCGGTATCTTTGTAACGCTACATAATTTAAATTTCAAAGACTATTCGTCGGGCGGCGCGACGAACGCCGTCACCCGTTTTCGGCGTCAAAGTCTCGTTTGACTTGTCGAGCGAATTCCCACAGGTACACTTCGCCTCCGATGTGCGTGATGTGGTTCAAAACGTCGATGTGACTGCGATTCGGCGAGAGATCGACGCGTCCCGCGCCGATGACGGTGACACCGTAATCGGCGTCGTCCGCCATCTTTTGCAACTCCTTTGGCCCGACGCCGCTCGTGCTCACGAATCCGCGCAATTCATCGTCTAAATCCGCCTCCTCTCGTTTCGATTGCATGAAAAAGCAGAACTTTTCCGCATCTTCCTTACTCTCAAAGGCGACGATGTGAAACCGATCGCGCGGACGCGCGCGTTCTGGAATGTTATCGGGAACCATTTGCATGGAGAAGAAACGCGTCTCTCGCTCCGAGCTCTGCGACACGGTGATCAAGTTCAACGCGCGCGCTTGCCTCCACCAATACGGATCGAGCAACTGTGGGTGCTCCTCGTCCTCGTCCTCTGTCAACGCGTCCGCCTCCACGGGCGCGAACTCTTCGCCGAACGTGTCCAACACGTCGGCGTACTTTTCCAAAATTGCCTCCTCGGTGAATCCACCGCTCGCGATGTCCGCCTCCATCCGTCGCATCGCCTCCACGAGTTCCGGCGGGTACTCCTCCGCGCCCTCGCCACGCGCCGTCCTCGCGTCCTCTTCGTCCTGCTCCGTCGCCCGCTCGTCGATCGGATGATCGACGCTCTCCTTTTTCAACAATCCGTTCAAGTATTCATCCGCCGGCGTCCACCGCGCGCTCGCGCCGGCGATTGGTGGTTTCTTCTCCCTCGCCTCGCGTGCCCGTCGTCTCGCCGCGAGTTCGTTCTCAATCTTCTCCCCTTCATCCAAGACGTCGTCCCGTTCGCCCCCCTTGACGCGCACGCGCTCTTTCCACTCCTCTGCGCGTCGTCTCGCCTCGGCTCTCGCGCGCGCGCGTCCCTCAATTTTCCGCACCTCCTCCACCGCCGCCTCCGCTCGCTTCACGTTCCGTTCGCTCGGTGCCCCTCTCGCGAGATCAATCGCCAGTTCCATCACCTCTCTCGCCGCCTCCAACACCTCTCGATCGGGATCTCGATCGGGATCCGCGTCCAGCGCGCGTCTTCGTCTCTCGCCCTCGAGCGCGAGCGTCGCGAACGTCACCGCCCCCGTCACCGCCACCACGATCGCCGTCATCGACATCCCGCTCGCGCTTCCGGCCACGGACTCGACGGTTCCTCTCGACGGCACCGTCTCGAGTCGAGACGATCCGGGCGAGACGCAGACCGAGTCGCGCGCGTCCCGCGTCGTCGAATTCGTCTCCTCGCGTCCCGGGGCCAACGAATCACACGATGACGACGACGACGACGACGCGTTCGTCTCCGTCGTCGACCTCGACGCATCGAACGCCGTCGTCTCCGTCGTCCTCGCCCCCTCGTCGTCGTCACCGTCGCGCGCGAGAGACGAACGCGTCGTCGGTCTCGTCGTCGGTCTCGATGGAACGGCGGCGGCGCGAATTCGCGTCCCGCCCCACGAGACGCGCGCGCCGACGCGCCGACGCGCGGGAGACGACGTCGCGATCGCGTTCGCGTTCGTCGTCGCCGTCGCGCGCGACATGTCCGACGAGACGCGCGACGCGACGACGAATAATGCGGGCGCGACATTGTTCGCCGCGGTGTGAATGGAGGCGCCGACGCCGCTCGACGGCGCGCGAGAGACGACGCCGCGCGCGTCCGAGCGCGAGGCATCGTCGACGACGACGCGGGAGACGCGCGAGGACGGAGACGACGGAGACGACGCGCGCGCGCGCGAGAGGATGATGACGAATGAAAGTCGAATGCGACACGATTCGACGGAAATGACGACGACGACGACGTCGCGTGACCGCGCGCGCGCGTCTCCCGCGTCGTCGCCGACGACGCCATCGACGATGGACGCGCGCGCGACGCGCGTCGACGAGGATGGGTCGTCGCGAAGGGTGGCGGAGACGATCGAATTGTTTGAGTCGAAATCGAAATCGAAGTCGGCGACGCCGCGGACGCCGCGGACGCGAACGGGAGAGGATGCGTCGGAGGAGACGGTGTCGCCGATGCGGGCGGCGGATTTAGAGCGCGCGCTCGTGGGCGCGTTCGAACGGTTCGGGAGTTTCGGGAGGAGGAGGAGGAGCGGCGCGCGCGCGTCGCCGAAGATGGACGGGACGCGATTCGCGAAATTGGCCAAGGAGGTCGTCTTCGCGGGCGAGGACGAGGAGAAGCTTCGAATGGCGGAGATTGCGTTCGCCAAGAGGGCGCGGTTGGCTCGACACGTGGATTACGAGACGTTTCGACAGTTGATTTTGGAGGATTGCGTCGACATCGCCGGCGACGGCGCGACTGAAATCTCCACCGCCTCCAAACTCGTGGGCGCCGCGCCGAGCGTCGGCGACGCGCTCTCGCCGGAAAAGTGTCGATTTCACGACGATGTGCGCGCGTACAGGGGCGTCGCCGCGGAGAAGCACGGATTGGATCGAACGACGGGTCGAAGAAACGCCGGAGCGCAGGCGTCGGCGTCCTCCGTCGACGACGACGGCAGCGGCGGCGGCGGCGACGCGGCCCCGCTTCCGAAGATTACCGGTTTGTTCTCCGCGTTCGAGCGCTTCTTGCAATTTTCGCCCTCGCAGGCGGCGCTCTCGCTCCCGCGGTGGCTCAAGGTGTGCGAAGACGCGAGCCTGTACGACGACGCCTTCGACGCCACGAACGCGGGCATCGTCTTCAAAGCCGTGTCTCGAGCCAATCGCCCGCTCGATTTCAACGATTTCAAGCGCGTTCTCCTCGCGGCGTCCAGGAGAGCCGACGTCTCGTACGTCACTCTCGCGTCTCGCGTCGCCGCCGCCGAACCCGTCCTTCGCGGCGCCGCCGCCGCCGTCGTCTCCCCGCACCGTTTCCACGACGACGATTCCACCTACACCGCCACCCACAGGGCCAAGCACGGGGACAAAATCTTGACCCCGAGAGCGCGAAGCATTCGCGAGCGCGCCGCCGAGTCCTCGCGAGCGTCCGCCGCGTGACAAATCAAACCTGAATAATCAATCAATCAGTCAATCAAATCAATCAATCAATCACATCCAACCCTCACACCGCGCCCATCCGCACGCGCGCGCGCACAGGTACGACGACCGACGCGACGACGACGAACGATGGGTCCCCGACGACGAGACGGCGCGCGACGACGACGAACGCGACGATGGACGCGCGAACGCGCGCGGTTTTCATCGCTAGGGGACGGCGCGGTGACCCTATCCGTCCCCGACCGCGTCCCCGACCGCGCGAGAGAGAGAGACGCGCGAGAGAGACGCGCGGTGCGAGGCGGTGAACTGACGAGCGTCTTCGCGGACGACGAGCGCGCAGATGATTTACGAAACCACCTCGGCGTTGTTTAGATCTTTCTTGAAGTCGTCCCGAAACGAGGATAAGTTCTCGCACCAGGGCAAACAGCGCTCGGGACCGGGCGAGAAGGCGTCGGCGAACAAGCCGGTGATGGATGATTAATCGCGCGGTTTTCATCGGAGCGAGCGAGCGAGTGGGGGTGAAGATGGAGGAGGGAACGCCGGCGAGCGGCGAGTGCGTCGTTGAGGCGGCGGAGCCTCGTTTGAAACACGAAATGTTCGTCTCGAACGTGCGAGGGGTGGATCTGGCGTTTCAGGTGTATCACTTACACGATCAGATATTCGTGTACGTTGGTGGGGAAGACGGTAGATTTGATGAGTGCGCGTTCGGCGTCAAGGCGCGCGCGAGCGTCGGGGGCGGCGGCGTGGCGACGACGACGCTGCTGGGAACGGAAGCCTCGGCGCGCGCATCGAGCGATGCGACGAGGCGATTCGCTTTACGATCGGGTAAATCCATCGTGATGAGCGTCAATATGCCCGCGGGCGCGGAGATGCTCCAGGGCGAGGCTGAGAAGATTTTGATTCGGTACTTGCGCGAGACCAAAGAGTTGGACGGCGACTTGAAAGATCTCGAGCGCGCGTTCGGTGGCATGTGACCGACATCGCGAGGTTTAATCGCATTCAAAACGTGAGTCTCACATCGCGTGCGCGATCGGAATCGGCTTCCGCGCGCACCACTGACGATTCGTTCGCGTTCACGCATTACAATTCTTCTATTTTCTTCTTCGCGCGTCCCCGCGGCACCTCTTCTGTCTCCGTCAGCGCCACCCCCGCCTTCGCCGCCGCCACGCGCACCGCGCGTTCCGTCTTCAAATCCACCACACCGAGTCCCAAATCCTATCGCGCGCGTCGCCAATCATTCAATCAATCAGTCATTCAATCATTAATTCGTCGAGAAAGAAAGAGAAAAAGTAACGAAATGTCCCGACGTTCCTTCGCCTCGCGCGCGTCGTCTCGCGCACCATCTCGATCCGCGCCTCGTCAGAATCCTCCGTCGTCGTCTCCACGCACACCTCCGAGGCACTCTTCCCTCGAAGCGCCTCGTTCGCGCGCTCCATCGTCGGTAAAAACGTCGCCAATCGCGCCAAGAGCGGACTCGGCGCCGTCGCCGTGATCTTCGGCGGTCCCGTGGCGTTCGCGCGAGAGTCGTCGTCGTCGTCGGAGACGCGCGCGCGATCGATGATGAACGGATTCACGCGTTCGTCGTCGCCGTCGATCTCTAATCGCTCGCGCGCGCGCGCGTTCGACGGGGACATGTCGAGGCGACGAGTGACGCCGAGGCGCGACGCGCGCGTCTTCTCTTTTCCCGCGCCCACCGCGGGACGCACGCGTCGGATGAATTACACGCGCGACTGCTCGACCACCCGCGCGCTCTCCTACTCGGCGGCCCTGCGCGCGACGTACAACACCGGCGCCGCGTTTCTATTCAACACCCGTCGCTCGGTCACCGTCCACGATTTCGTCGGCGACGCGCGCAACGCCTCCCGAACCGCCTCGTGTTCCTCCGCCCCGCCCTCGTGTTTCAGATACGCCACGACGGTGACGACACCACCCACTCTCGCGCACTCCAACGCCGCCGAGACGGCGCGAAGCGTCGTCTTCGCGTTCGTTCTTCGTCTTTTCGCTCTCGTCTTCGCGTCCTCGTCACCCGGTAGATATCCCAAATTAAACGTCACCGCCCCGAACGCGCGCGGTCGCGTCCTCGCCATCTCCTCCAGCGCATCCGCGTGACATCGTTCCTCGAACCGCGCGCGCTCGGCGTCGATCCCAGCGCGTTCGAACGCCATCGTCGCCGACGCCACCGCGTCCGGCTCGACGTCGAATCCGTACACGACGCCCTCGGGACACATCTTCGCGCACGCCAGCGCGTCGCGTCCGCGACCGAGCGTGGCGTCGATGACATCGTCGTCGCGCTCGAGCGAGACCGCCCACGCGTCTCGCGCCCACGCGACGACGTCGGCGTCGCGCGACGCCCAAGACGAATGATGAGAATGAGACGACGAGGCGGCGGACGTCGTCGACGGCGCGATGGACGCGCGCGCGCGCCGCGCGACGACGACCGCGCGCTCGTCGACGCGTCGACGCGCGAGACCGCGAGCGCGCGGGTCGAGCGCGCGAAGCGAGCGCGCGTTCGTCGTCGTTCCCATTCGTGTCGTCAACCGTCGATGAATGGCGAACGAACGACGCGCGCGAGACCGCGACGCGCGTCGGCGACGCGTCGATGCGCGCGGCGTGTCGACGAAGCGTCGTCGCGCCGCGTCGGTCGCGCGTCGAGGGCGAACGGGGGGTCGCGAGACGCGGTCGACGCGCGACGCGAGGCGATGACGTGGGGACGGATGATGCGAACGATGACGCCGATTTCGCGCCGAGGGTGGACGCACGCGCGGCGGTGACCTCGCTCGTCGTCGGCGCGGCGTTTTTTATCGTCAATCGCCGCGTCGCGGGCGCGGTGGAGGCGAGACGGCGGAGAGAGGCGCTGGAAGAGGAGCGACGGGAGATTTCTTTGAGACGTCTGTCGGGGACGGCGAGCTCGGATGATTTAGACGCCGTGGACGAAGCGTTGGAGAGCGCTCTCCGACGGGAAGCGTCGGCGAGAGAGATGTTCGGCGGTGTGGTGCGGGTGAGAATGCCGCAACCGCTCGGAAAACCGCTGCGAGAGGTGGAGGAGGAGGAGAAACGCTTCTCCTCGGACGCGACGGGACGCGGCGAGACCAACGCGGAGGGGGAGGAGGAGGAGGCGACGCCGCCGCCGTGGTGGATGACGACCGTCAGTGCGGTCGTCTTGGTGCTCTTAACGTGGTCGGCGGTGGGATTGGGGAGCGTCGATCGCGTGGCCACCGCGCCCGAGTTGACGCCAGAGGAGCTCGAGCGGTTTCGCGCCGGCGGGTAGGAGAGCGCGTTCGGTTCATTTTTAGGCTACGCATTGAACATTATTTTACAACACACGCTGCTAATACTAATGGTGTAGATTGCCAGAGCCCCATTCGCTATTCATCGCTCTGTTTCGGACGAGAGATGAGTTCCAACGCGTCGACGGCGTTGGCGAGCGGTTCGACGGGAAAACCAAAGACGCCCTCGACCACCGCGCACGTCGCGCGCGTGCGCTCGATCACGGTCCCCATCTCTCGCGCGTCCACGCTCAATACATTCCCGCGAAGCGTCTGACACGCGTTCATCCACTCGCGCTCGACCTCATCGCTCGAGACGACGTCGGGAAACGTCTCCACGGCGTGCAGTTGACACGCAAAGTATCCGAGCGCATGGTCCAATTCTCGCGCGGTCGCGGTCGCCGCGCGCGACGCGCCGACGACTTTCGGCGCGACGTCTTTGACGAATTGTTCTCTACGGACGCGCTTAAACCAATCCGCAAAGTCGACGCCGAGCCGCGCGCACAGCGCCGCCGACCGCCGCACGCCGTCCGCGTGTAGACGCCGCGCGATCATCTCCATCACCGCATCTCGAGATTTCCCCTCGCGAAGCGCGACGGCGACGTCCTCTTGAATCGCGCGCGCGTCCGTGAACCACGCATTTGTCGTTTCGCGCTTCGCCTCGGTCTCTATTCGCCTCGCCGCGTCGAGCGCGACGGATTCGCACACGTCCCGCGTGGCGTCTCGCGCGCCCTCGCCTCGCCTCCACTCGTCCAACGTCGCGCGCGCGCCCGATACCAACACACACGCGCGCTCGAGATCACCCGCATCCAGCGCACGAACCGTCTCGCGCGCCACCGTCGCCGCTTTCAATCGAAACCGCGCCGCCGCCGTCGCCACGTCGTACGCGCGCGCGCGCATCGTCTCCGTCGCTCCCATTCGCACCGTCTCCTCGCACTCGCGAACCGCTCGCTCCACGCGCGCCTCCACATCCCTCCCTACCGCTCGCACCTCGGCGCACGCCTCGATCGCGCGCGCGCTCGTCGTCTCGTCGTCGTCCGCGCGTCCTCCGCCGTCGGCGTCCCTCGCGCGCGTCTCCCTCTTCCTCGCCTCCTCTCTCGCCCGCGCCGCCGCCCGCGCGCACCGCTCGACGACGGCCTCGACGCGCGATTCACCCGCGCCTCGGTCGACGCCTCGCACCGCCCGACGCGCGCGCGCGACGACGCGGTCGTCCCCATCGTCATCACAATCCGCCAACGTCTCCGCCGCCTCCCGCGCCTCTCGCGCGTCGCGGTCGAGCGTCGCGACCTCGTCGCCGAAATACCCGCGCGCGTCCTCCGCGTCCATGTCCCGCGCGCGCGCGCGAGACGAGCGCGCGCACCGCGAATTCGCGTCGAGTCGGCACATCGCGTTGAACGACATGGTCGGTCGTGGCGACGCGCACGCGAGCGCGAACGCGTTCGCAAACGCGACCAAGCGACGCGTCTTGGTGCGTCGAAACGATTCGAACGAACGCGCGCGATCGAGGACGGCGCGGCGCGACGAGGACGCGGATGGATTGACGTGTCGAATGATTCACGCAGATTGACATGTTGACGACGAAACTGCGCGGTGTGAGCACGGAGTGGCGAGTGTTGCTCGTGGACGGGACGTCGCTGAAGATCGTCTCGTCGTGCGTCAAGATGAGCGATCTCGCCGAGGCGAACGTGAGCGGTGCGTGCGATGAGACGCGAGATGAGATGGATCGAACGACGAGGGGCGAAAAAGCGCCGCCGCCGACGAAGACGGAGAGACTGACGACGAAACGCGCGCGCGGGATGGATGGTATCGATGACAGTGGTTGAGAACGTAGAGGTCGAGCGCGCGCCGCAACCGACGCTGGATGGGGTGTATTTCATCACCCCGAGCGAACGATCGGTGACGCGGATGATCGACGACTGTAAAAAGAAGACGTACCGGCGAGCGCACGTCTTCTTCACGTCTCCCGCGCCGAGGAGCGTGTTGTCCGCCATAAAGGCGCAGAGAGAGTGCGTGTCGATGCTGAGTAATTGTAGTGAACTGAACCTGGAGTATATGACGGTGGATCCGCACGGGTTCAGCGTGGGGGTGGACGACGCGTTGCGAAAGACGTTCGGCGAGGGGGCGGAGACGTCGCAGGCGCAGGCGAGGATGATGGACGTGATCTCGACGCGTTTGGCGACGGTGATGGTGTCACTGGGCGAGGTCCCGAGTGTGAGGTTCATGGCCAAGGTTGGGGACAGACGGAGCGACGTGTCGCGAGGAATCGCCGATCGTCTTGATCGAACCATCGCCGCGTTGCTCAGGTCCAAGGGCGCCGAGGCGGCGAAGAATAATCCCACGTGCGACGTGTTGATCGTCGATCGTTCGATCGACGTGTTGGCGCCGATCGTGCACGAGTGGACGTACGAGAGCATGGTGACGGATCTCTTGAACGTGCCCGAGGGATTGTACAAGTATAAAATCACGAACAGCAAGGGGGAGACGGAGGCGAAGGAGGCGGTGTTGGGAGAGAACGATCCGCTCTGGGTGGAGCTTCGGCACGCGCACATCGCCGAGGTGCTCAACGCCTTGGCGGACAAGGCGAAGACTTTCGCAAACATCGGGCCGGGACAGGGCGTTGGCTCGCGCGATTTGTCCACGGGACAGCTGAAGAAGGCTGTCGAGATGCTGCCGAAAGTTTTAGAACAAAAGGCGAAACTTTCCGTGCACACCGCCATCGCGAGCGAGATTAACGAAGTTTTGCAACGATGTGCGCTCAGTGAGGTTGGTCGCGTCGAGCAAGACGTCGTGTTTGGCGACGCGACGAGTAAGGAGATCGTCGCGCTCTTCAACGAGCTCGACACGCAAGGCGTGCGTCTGCCCATGGTGGAAAAGCTTCGCCTGTTGTTGTGTTACGTGAGTTCGCATCCGAACAAGATTGACGCGTCTGAAAAGCAGCGATGGATGCGCGAGACCGGCTTGACGCAGTCGGACGTGGACATTCTCGAAAATCTCGAACTCATGGGCGTCAAGGTTCTCAAGACGCCGAGTAGCGGATCGTACTTTTCTTCGAGCACGAAGAGCTCGCGACCGAAGGTGCTCGAGCGAACGGGCGCGGGAAGCGATTGGGACCTGTTCCGGTTCTTACCCATGGTGGCGGGATTGGTTCGAGAGTTGGACGCTGGCACGCTCGACGTGAACGAGTTTCCTCACGTCGGCGCCGCGGCGGGCGCCGCGCCGCAGAACGCCACCATGATGTCACCCACAAAGGCGCGCTCGGTGCGAACGCGCACCGAATCTTCCTGGGCGACGCAGTCCAGCGGCGGTTCGTGGAACGAGGGCGACAACGACGGCGCGAGCGCGGGTCAACACGCAAGAACAGAATCGACAGCGTCCAACCGCTCGTTGAGTCGATCGACGTCGAAACGCGCCAACCGCCGACTTTTCGTGTTCGTCGTCGGCGGCATGACGCGCGGAGAGTTGCGCGAGGCGCGCGCGTTGAGTCAGCTGTTACACCGCGAAGTCATCTTCGGATCCACGTCGCTCGAGACGCCGACGTCGTTCGTACAGAAGCTCACGCAGCTGACGCCGGCGGCGCCCTCCGTTCCGCGACAGTACGCCGACATCGCCGACTTGTCCGGACTGTGACGCGCGCGCGACGGCGAACGCCCGCGATTGTCGCGCGAACGCGCTCGCGAGGATACGGTACGACGACGACGACGACGACGACGACGACGACGACGACGCGCTCACACATTGTAGTACATTTATTTACATCACGGAGCAACACTGCGGCGATCGTCCACGACTCGCGTCGCCCTTTTCCCCCCCGTACTCCGGCGCCCGCGTCTCGCTCCGCGACCTCCGCGCGCTCACCACCACGTGCACCACCCGCGTCTTCCCGTCCGCCGCCATCCCGAGCTCTCGCAGCGATTTCGAATCCGGCGCGGCGACGCGACCGTTCGCCAACACGCGAAGGTTCCCCGGCCCCGCCGGTTTCGCCCCTGCCTCCTCCTCCGTCGTCCCCGTCCCGCGCGCGCGAGGACGCCACGGCGCGTCGTACAGCGCCCGCTTCAGCGCCCGCACCGTGCCGTCGCTCGCCTCGATCGTCACCGGTCCGACGTCCGCGCCGTCGACGCGCCTCGCGAGCACCGAAAACGTTCCCGCCGCCGACGGCGACGACGACGACGCGCGCGCGTCACCGTCGCCGTCATCCATCGCCGGTGGAATGGAATGGATTGGAATGGATTCGATTCGATTCGATTCGATTCGATCGCGATCGATCGACGCGTCCTCGTCGTCCCGAGTCTCGCGATGTCGCGATGTCGAACCCACCCTCGTCCTCGACGCGAGACGCGCGAGACGCGAGACGCGCGCGACGATGGCGACGACGACGTGCACGGCGTCCTGGGCGCGATGGGCGCCCATCACCACTCATGACTCATCACGAGTCCTTCACTATGGACCCATTCCTATATGGAGACCACGTCGCGACGCCCACGGATCCATCGGTCGTCACATCTTCCCTCGGCGCTCGACGCGATGTCGACGCCCATGGTGCGCATGCCGGACGGGCGATTGATGGTACGTATTTTTTTCAATCTTTTCGCGCGAACGTCGAGTCGCGCGGACGTCGACGCGTCTCGCGCGAGGACAATGACGGCGACCGGAACCGCGCGGTCGTCGCGCGCGGCCGATGCGTTGACTCGACCGCGATGGGGGAGACGCGCGCGGGACGAGGATGAGGGGTCGCGCGGGGTGGGAGGGAATTGTTTTTTTGTGTGTGTGGTTCGGTCTTCGTCTCGAGCGTCGTCCATCGATTCGACGCGCGACTGACGATGGGCGCGACGGGCGCGAGGGACGGCGACGCGCGACGCGAGGCGCGAAGAGCGTCTCGCGTCGGCGCGAATCGTGTCGTCTCTCGACGCGTTCGATCGGTGGCGTGCGCGCGCAGCAACCGCAAATTGTGCTCCTTCGTGAGGGCACGGATTCGTCGCAGGGACGCGGGCAGTGCGTGTCCAACATCAACGCGTGTTGCGCGGTGGCGGACGCGGTGCGCACGACGTTGGGGCCGAGAGGACTGGATAAACTCGTGCGAGACGAACGCGGGAACACCACCGTCTCGAACGACGGTGCGACCATTATGAAGTTGTTGGAGATCGTGCACCCGGCGGCGAAGACGCTGGTGGACATCGCGCAGGCGCAGGACAGCGAGGTCGGGGACGGGACGACGACGGTGGTGATTTTGGCGGGCGAATTGTTAAAGGAGGCGAAGACGTTCATCGAGGACGGTGTACACCCGATGAACGTCATCAAGAGTTTCCGAGAGGCGTGTGATTTGGCGACGGCGCGCGTGAAGGAGTTGTCGACGTCGATCGAGGGTGGAAGCGCGGCGGAGAAGGATGAGTTGTTGAAGAAGTGCGCGATGACGACGCTGAGTTCCAAGCTCGTCGGCGGCGAAAAGGAGTTTTTCGCCGACATGTGCGTGCGCGCGGTGCGTTCGCTCGATCAAGACTTGTTGGATCCGAAGATGATCGGCGTAAAGAAGGTGATGGGCGGTAGCATGACGGATTCCTTCTTGGTGGACGGCGTGGCGTTTAAAAAGACGTTTGCGTACGCCGGTTTCGAGCAGATGACCAAGACGTTTAAGAATCCCAAGATTCTCGCGTTGAACATGGAGCTCGAATTGAAGAGCGAGAAAGATAACGCCGAGGTGCGTCTGAGCGATCCGGCCAAGTACCAGGAGATTGTCGACGCGGAGTGGAACATCATTTACGAAAAGCTCGACAAGTGCGTCGCCTCGGGGGCGAACATCATTCTCAGTAAACTCGCCATTGGTGACTTGGCGACGCAGTATTTCGCCGACCGCGGGTTGTTTTGCGCCGGTCGCGTCGAGGCGCAGGATTTGCAGCGCGTGACTCGAGCGACGGGCGCGCCGGTGCAGACGACGGTGAACAACATCACCGACGCGCAGTTGGGGGAGTGCGAGTTGTTTGAAGAGATTCAAGTCGGGAACGAGCGCTACAACATCTTCAGAGGATGCCCACAAGCGAAGACGTGCACGCTCGTCTTGAGAGGTGGCGCCGAACAGTTCATCGAGGAAGCGGCACGCTCTCTCAACGACGCCATCGAAATCGTTCGTCGCGCGGTGAAGAACGCCACCATTGTTCCCGGAGGAGGCGCCATCGACATGGAGTTGAGCAAGTTTTTGCGCGGTCACGCGAGGACCGTCGCGGGTAAGTCTCAACTTTTCATCAATTCCTTCGCCAAGGCTTTAGAAGTCATTCCCAGACAGTTGTGCGACAACTCGGGCCTCGACGCCACCGACGTGTTGAACAAGCTCCGTCAAAAGCACGCCGGCGACGACGGCGCCAACTTTGGCGTCGACGTCAACGGTGGAGGCATCTGTGACACGCACGAAGGTTTTATCTGGGAACCGAGTCTCGTGAAGATCAACGCGTTGAACGCCGCCACAGAGGCGACGTGCTTGATTCTCTCCATTGACGAGACGGTGCGCAACCCGCGAAGCGAGGGCGCGGAGGAAGCCATGGGCGGCGCCGGCGGCGGCGGAAGAGGCATGCCGGGCATGATGCCGGGCATGGGTGGTCGCGGCGGTGGAAGAGGACGCGGTCGAGGACGTCGATGAGCGCGACGCGACGCGGTCGAGGGATGGTCGGGCTATAGAAATCGCGCGCCGTTGAAGTATAAAAATCAGGCGCACTCACTCTTCTCTCTTCGCGTCTCTCGTGTTACAAATAAACTACTAGTAGTGTACGTTCGCGCGACGACGCGATCACTCCTCGTCGTCGCTACTCAGATTATCGCTCGATAAAACCTCGTCGCCGACGTATAAATCAGATGTGTCGAGCGCATTGATGTATCTCGCGAGCATCGCCGCCGATTCCTCCACGTCTTCTAATTCCTCCAAACGCGCCTCGGCGTCGTCGTCTTTGAGGTGTGCGTATTTCGGCGCCCACGGGGACACGTCGCGGTCGGTACCCGCCGCGGATTCAGGGCTCGTCTCGCCCACGCGTCGCGGTGTCTCCAACGCGACGGAGGGCGAACGCGCGGCGGCGAGCGCGTCTCTCGACAATCGCGTCGCGTCGTGCGGTAAATGGTCGTCCACGTGCACGTTTCTCGCCGCGAGCAAGACATTGTGCACGAGCAACACGGCCACAGGTTCGAACACGCCCGAAGACGCCAGCATGGGCGTGCGCACGCCCGTCGTGAGATCCATAATGTCTCGAGGCGTGAGCACGGCGAATTTGGTCGGCGCAAACTGCGCGGCGGTGTACGACGCGAATCCCACCGACGTCGACGCCGCGAGCGCACCGAGCAGAGACGGCGCGCCCAGGGACATGATTTCTTCCGATGTCTCCTCGCGCGGACTCTCGCTCGCGAAATAATCGCCTCGACGACTCAACGGCGTCCCGTCGAGCAACATGCCGAAGACGTCGTCGGCGACGTCGGCGACGTCGTCCGGCGTCAACGCTCTCGTCGACGTCGCCCACGACGACGCCGCGAACGCCGCCGTCACGGCGTGTTTCGCCACCTCGTCCCCATCCTCCGCGTACGCTCGACGCAATCGCGACTTGAGCGCCTCCATCCTCGGATGCTTACACGCGCCCTCGAGCGCCGTCGTCGCCGCCGGCGCCAATCGTCCGCGCTGCGCCCGACTCACCAAACGCAACGCCGCCATCTCGTACGCGCGCAGTGCCGGATGCGCGGACACGCGAAGCGCGAACATGGCGTGTCCACTCGATCGAAACGTCGGTAAATCGTCAATCTCGCTCGGATCGGACGCCGGACACGTCCCCGAGTCCGCTCCGAGCGTGAGCGTGGCGTATAAAATGTCAATCCAATGCGCGCCTCGTCCGGCGCCCGTTGCCTTTTCCACAACCTTGGACGCGTTCCCACCGCGCGTCTGAAGTCCGCACACCGGATCTCGCAACAGTTTCCACGCCTCGGCGTGCGGGTCCAGGTAGGATGAGCTTCGACAGAGCGTCACGCCCAGACGCATGCCCAGACGCGCGCGTTCGCGGGGCGGGAGCGTGGCGAGCAATAAAAACGGACGAATGAGTCCCGCGCGGTACGCCTTGTCTCGGTACTCGCTCTCTCGATCGAGAACGTCGAAGATGAAACTCGCCTGTTCGTCCGCGGCGTCTCGTCTCGCGACGCGCACGTTCCATCGTCGCGCGATTTCTTCGTCCTCTGTCTCGTCGTCGCTTCCGCGCGCGCCGTCGGCGCCGCCATCTCTCCTTTTCGTGAACGCGCGCGCGAGCGATTTCGTGAGCGCCCCGATCGTCGGCACGGAGACGTACCCACCGATATTAATCTTCTTCATCCTCTCGTCCGCGACGACGCAACGCGCGCATGACCCGCCGCCGCCCGGTCTCGACCGTTTTCGCATCACCCCGGCGTCTCCGCACCGCGCGCACGGCGTCGTCCCTCCACCGCACACCATGCACTCAAACCTCGCCACCGCGTCTCGCGCGGCGTCATTCACACCGTTCACCTCTCCCCGCACCCCTCGACCGACGTGCGCGCACTTTTCGCCGCACCACGAACACCACGCGACGACGCGCGTCCGCCGCGCAAACGTCTCGGCGTCGACGTCCCAATCCGACACCCATCCCGCGCACACCGCGCACCTCCCGTCACCAATCTTCGCAAATCCATCCGCACACCGTTCACACTTGTGCGTCGCCCGCGCGCACGACGAACAGTGGCTCAGATACGTCCCCCGCCGTCCCGACGCGCGCGTCACGCGATGTCGGGACGACGTACCGCACCACGAGCACCATCCCCGAGGCGCCAACCGACGCTCCACCTCTCCCGGATCGCACCTCTCCCAGGGCATCGGAACGATCCCCGCGCACGACAGACACCTCCCATCGTCCCATCCATCCCCTCCCCGCGCCATGGCGCGACACTTCGCGAATCTTTCGCATCGTCTCGTTCGCCTCGCGCACGCCCCGCACCGCGTCGCTTTCCCGCGCGCGTCGACGACGACGTGCGCGGTGAGATGAAAACACCACGAACACGTCGCGAGCGTCGCGCGTTCGGCGACCGCGTCTCGCGCGCGCGAACCGGCGCGCGATTCGGACGCGGGATGCGAATGCGAATGCGACCGCGCGCTTCGACGGTCGATGGACGTCGACGCGCGGTCATCGCGCGAGGAGGAGGCGGGAGAGGAGGTTACGTCGCGACGCATCGCGCGCGCGAGAACCTCTCGCGAGGTTCGCGCGAGCGGTCGAGCGTCGCGATGTGATGCAATTGCATTCAAATCGCGACGCGACAGCTCGCGCGGTCGGCGCGCGCGCGCGTCGTCATGCGTCGCGCGCGCGCGATGGCGATGGTGATGACGATGATTTTCGTCTGGGGGGGCGTCGAAACGCGCGCGAGCGCGAGCGCGTGTCGAGAGACGGCGACGCGCGTCGACGAGGCGTTTCGCGCGCACCCGCGATTGGGACGCGACGTCCCGGCGCGCGCGCCGGGACGCGCGCGAGTCATGACGCACGGACGATCGGAGCTCGATATCGAGGAGGTGTTGGACGACGTGGTGGAGGCGTGCGCGCGCGAGGGGGACGAGGAGTGCGTGGAGAGGATGCGGGAGAGGAGAGACGCGGTGGAGGCGCGCGCGTTCGCGCGAGGCGTGGAGGACGCGGGGATGGCGCTGTGCGAGGAGGAGGGGGGCGGGGAGGGGGAGAGGGATGAATTGTGACGCGCGGGGGTCGGTGTCGATCGAGTGAAGACGTGTTGTGTTGATCATGTTCGATGTACGGCGCGCTCGAAACGAATCGAAACCGCCGCGAGCTCGAGCAAAATAGAACGGTGCGCGCGCGCGTCGCGCGTCACCGACGACGTATGCGATTGCGCATCTTAAATCTACCGTCGGATGAACCCGCGTCCGAGCCGTCGTCGCGACCGCGCACGAATGGAATCTCGCGCGGCGCGTCGACGACGGTCGGTTTCACCGCCGCCGCCTCGCGTTCGGGAAGAGGCGGCGCCGGTTTCCTCGCGGACGCCGCGTCCAAACCCGCGAGTAAACGCGTGAGTTCGCGCGTGGACACCGGTCTCTCGCTCGGCGTGCGCGTCATGCACACGGCGTCCTCACCGTCCGAATAATACCCGCGTCGAACGCCGACGCGTTCGAAACCGCACTTTTCGTACATGGCGAGCGCGCCATCGTTCGACGCTCGCGCCTCCAACACGCCGGTGTTATCGGGAACTAAACCTAACATCGCCTTGAGCATGCGCGTGCCCAATCCACGCCGTCGAAGCGACGGTCTCGTGGCTATTTGCATCACCTGCGTCTCTCCGCCGACGCACTGACAAAAGCCCGCCGCCGCGACGACGCGCGCGTCCGATTCCGCGCGCTCCCCGGGCGCGGGCACGGCGACGAGCGCGCGATTCCGTCCCGCCGCGTTCGTATCCGTCGACGTCGACGCTTCGAGATCGCGAACGACGGCATCCCGCGTCCAATCGACGCCCGACGTCTCGCACAGGTCCGTCTGCGGCGTCTCGCGCGAAATTTCGCCGCGGCGCGCGTCAGTCGCCATTCGAGCGCGAAAACACACACAGAGCCGAGCGTTCGCGAAAACACACACAGAGAGGCAAAAAAACAGAAAGAAACGAATCACACACGCACCACGCCGTCGAAATCCCTCGCCCTCGCGGGTCGTATCGTCCACGACTCGACGCTCGCGAACGTCTCCTCCAATTCCGACCCCGCGCGCGCGCGGCGCTCACCGCGTCCCGTCGTCGTCGTCGTCCTCCACCGTCTCCCCCGCGCGCTCGCCCTCGTCCTCGCCGTCGTCGTCGTCGTCCGCGCGTCGAAAATCTGCATCCCGCCGCCAGTCTCGAGAATCATTCGCCGTTCTCTTCGCTCGCGCGCGCGCCTCTTCGCGCGTCACCGACGCCACGCGCGACGCCGACGCCGACGCGTCTCGATACCACCGTCCGCGCACGCGCACGAGTCTCGCGGCGTCCCGCTCGACGTCCCGCGTCGACATGTTCGGTCTCGCGCCACATCATGCCCGACGACGAATTCGACGCCCGCGACGCGCGCCGTCGGCCCTCGTCGCGTCGCGCGCGCTCGAGAACACCGAGCGCGTCGCCGTCGTCGTCCCGGCGGCGTCACCGTCGACGAGACGACGACGACGACGGCGAAAACGCGCGACATCGGCGTCATCGGCGTCATCATCATCGACGACGCGATGACTCGTCGAGCGCGTCGTCGTCGCGCCGACGACGTCACCGACGACGCGACGACGACGATGATGACGCTCGCGAGTCGTCCCGCCGACGCGAGCGTCGTCGTCGACGTCGTTCGAGAAGCGCGTCCCGCGACGGGGACGGGCGGCGGCGGCGGCGCGGGACGGATTCGGATTCGAACGACGACGACGACGACCGCGAGCGACGCCGACGACGATCGCGCGGGCGAGAGGACGATCGTGAACGTCACCGTCGTCGACGACGGTCGAGGTCGAGGTCGAGGTCGAGGGACGGCGGACGCCGGCGAAGACGCGCGCGGTCGTCGCGGTGGGACGCCGAGGAGGGCGAAGACGGCGAAGACGCGGCGCGTGCGTCGCGAGAATACAGACGAACGGGGGAGAGACCGACGCAGTTACAGACGCAGATTGATATGATGCGCGCGCTGAGTTCGACGGCGCGAGATGGGGTGGAGAGGGCGATCGAGGAGGCGAGGGAACGCGCGGCGAACATGTTGAGTCGACCGCCGCCGCCGCGCGCGACGACGACGACGGCGGAGGCACGCGAGGGCGAGGCGCGCGAGAGCGAGAGCGAGGAGGAGGCGTGGACGATGCGCGAACGGAAACCGGTGTCGATGAAAGTGGACGTCGGCGCGCGCGCGGTGGTCGGGTCCGGAATGGCGAAGCGCGCGGAGGAAAACGCGGCTGAGGAAAACGCCGCGGCAGCGGGCGGCGAGCCGACGAAACGCGCGACGTACACGGTGGATTTTTACGACATGGACGTCAAATACGAGGGATTGGTCATAGGTCCCGGTGGGATGACCATACGTAAGCTTCAACAGGACATCGGGACGTCCATAGAGGTGGTTCGCGGCGAAGGGAAGCTGCAGATTAAGGGTTCGGAGGAAAAAATCGCCTACGCGAAAAAGATGCTCGACGAATTCTTCGAGCTCAAGGGATCGAAGACGGTCAAGGTTGGGTGCAAAGCGCGATCGGGATTAATCATAGGAAACGCCGGACAGACCATCAAGGCGCTCAAGGAACAGACGGGATGTCGAATCGAGGTGATGCGAGACGTCGAGGAGTGCGTCATCACCGGACCGGGCGATCGTGTCAAGGTGGCTCAAGCGATAATAGAGAAGATGATCGCCGATTCTTGGGAAGAGGGCGCGGATGGAAACGTCACCATCGTCGAAGAGGTGATTCCGTGCGCGTACAAGGCGGGCGCCATCATCGGTCCGGGCGGGAACACGATTCGAAACATTCGCGAGACCACGGGGGTCGCCGTCGACATCGAGCGCGGCGCCAACGGCTGTCGCGCCAGCGATCTCTGTCGCGTCGTCGGCACCCCGGCGCAGGTTAAAAAAGCGATCGAGATCATTCATCAACTCTTAAAGGAGATGGGTCAGGCTGAGCTCAACGCCGCGCCGACCGTACCGCCGATGTACGCCGCCGCCGCCGCCTACGGGTACCGCGCCCAGCCCACCGTCGGCGACCCGAACGCCGCCGACGCCTACTATTACCAACAGTACTACCAACAGTACTACGCCAACGCCGGCGTCGCGCCGCCCGCACCGCCCCCGAATCCACCTCCGCCGCCGCCGTGAACGCGCCGCGGAGAACGGACGAGACGGATGCATCGATCCCGCGTCGTCGCCTCATGAATACATGATACGAGGATACATGATAGCTAGGATCTGTCATTGACTTTGTTCGAATTTTCACCTTCAAAATCGTCGATCTAGTGCGACCATCCGAACGCCGCCGACGCCGGCTCGTCCCGACGGTTTCAATCCAAAAACCGTCCCCATCCCATCGTGCGCTCGCCACACGCCCGCACGCGCGCGATGCGATCGAACGCGCGCGTCGCGATCGCGATCGTGGTGACGCTCGCGTGCGTCGCGCCGTCGACCTCGTCCGAGGCGCGCGCGCGCGCGGATATCGTTCGAGGCGCGCACCCATCGAAGATCCATCTCTACGACGTCGACGTCTTTTCGTGCGATGACGGACGCACGCGCGTGCCTCGCGCGCGAATCAACGATGAGTATTGCGATTGCGGCGACGGTTCGGACGAGCCGGGGACGTCGGCGTGCGCGGGGAGGACGGGGGCGCCGGGGTTTTATTGTCCCAACGTCGGGTCGACGCCGAAGACGGTGGCGAGCTCGAGAGTGGACGACGGCGTGTGCGATTGTTGCGATGGAAGCGACGAGCGAGGGACGTCTTCTATGAATAAGAAGACGTGTCCGAACGCGTGCTTTAACGAGGCAAAGGCGCGGCGGGAGGAATTGGTGGCGGAACTGTCGCGCGCGAGACGCGGGACCAAGGCGCGAGACGCGGCGGCGGCGAAGACGCGAGGACGACGCGAGGTGTGGGTGAAGGAGCGCGAAGCGTTGGAGAAGGAGGCGGCGAAGAAGAAGGAGGTCGTGGACGCGATGCGGGTGGAGTTGGACGCGGTGGAGGAGATTGAGCGGAAAGCTCGCGAGGCGCGGGAGGCGGCGGAGGCCAAGGCGAGAGAGGAAGAGGAAGCCGCGCGAGCGAGTGAGGAGGGCGAGCGCGGCGACGCCGAGGGGGGCGACACGACGACTGAGGAGGGGAGAATCGTGGAAGGGGACGAATCCGCGCCGCGTGACGACGAGACGGGCGCTGAGAAGCCCGCGGATGACGCGGAGGAGACGGATGAAGAGCGCGGCAAACGCATCGCGAGTCAATGGATTTCCGACGAAGGCGCCGAGGAACCGGGGCCGGAGGAACCGGAACCGGAAGAATTTGACGATCGTGTCGATGACGTCGATGACAGCACGTTCTCGTTCAAGTCCAGAATCGGCGGTCTTCTCGATCGCGCGAAGAGTTTCGTCGCGCGGCGCGCCGACGATAAATTGACCGACAGCGCGAGTTCGAAGAAAGACGCGCACCGCCGACAGAAAGAGGCGCTGGACGACATGGAGTCGAAAATCCAGGAATTAAAGACCAACATAGAGCGCGATTACGGTCCCGGAGACGCGATGATTTCTCTCCTCGGTCGATGTTTCGACGCGAAGATTGAAAAGTACAAGTACTCGGCGTGTCCGTTCGGCGACGCCACGCAAGACCACGTCAGACTCGGATCGCACGACTCCGTCGAAACGAACGACGACGGTCACGTCACCCTCACATTCAAAGCAGGGGATTCGTGCTGGAGCGGTCCAAGCCGTTCGCTCGCCCTATCGTTGCGTTGCGGCGAGAAGGACGAGCTCGTATCCATCGACGAACCCTCGCGATGCGAATACGTCGGCGTCGCCCGCACGCCCATCGCGTGCGATCCGACCACCATCGACGCCCTCGAGCGCGAACTGCGCGAACTCGACCGACTCATCGCCACGGCGTCCTCCTCCGGCGCGAAGACGGAGCTCTGAGCGGTTTCTTCGCCGACGTCTAGAGAGAGTCACACAATTCTAACATCGATTTACATCTACACTACGCGCGACTCGCACCATCCCATCGCGCGGACGCCCTCCCCCTTCGCGACGTCCTCGCGCGTTCGCGCTACACGTCGAACCCCTCGGCGCGCAAACACGCGAGATGCTTTTCGATCAGCGCTTTACACTTTCCATCATCTTCCGACCCGTGCATCACGACGCACTCATCGCGCGCGCGCTTCGTCTCCGGACACGCGCAGCATATCTTCTTCGGTTTCCCGTCCGCGCCGATCGGGGCGGACGACGGCGACGCCTTGGACGCGGAGGCCCCCATCGCGACGCAATGACGTCAGGGCGCGACGCGCCGGTGTCGAAAGATGATGCCGATGGCGCGCGCGCGCGTCGGCGCGCCGACGCCGCGTCGCGCGACGCTCGGTGGAAAGACGCACCGCGACGCGTCCGCGCGCGTCGGTCGACGACCGCGCGCGACGGTGACGCGAGGAGGACGAGGGGAGGCGTCGGCGACGACGTCGACCGTGGGACGCGCTTTTTCCTCGTCGACGTCATCGCCGCCGATGACGCGCGCGACGCGCGCGCGCGCGCTTCAGACGACGGAGGACACGCCCGTGGACGCGGCGTCGAGCGGGGGAACGTACGATTGGCGCGCGCACTGGTACCCGGTGGCGTTTTGCGTCGACCTCGAGGAGGAGGCGCCGCTGACGTTTACGCTCTTGGGCGAACCGTTGGTGTTCTGGAGGGATGGGTCCGGGGAGATGCGGTGCGTGGCGGATCGGTGTCCGCACCGATTGGTGCCCCTGAGCGAGGGACGGGTGAACGAGGTCGGGGAGTTGGAGTGTGGGTATCACGGATGGACGTTTACGGGGGAGGGGACGTGCACGTCCATTCCGCAAATCGAACCGGGAACGGGATTGGACACGGCGTTGAAGAGCGCGAGATCGTGCGTGGCGGCGTACCCGACGAAGGAGGCGCAGGGTATGCTTTGGGTGTATCCGACGTCCACGGATAAGGCGCCGGCGACGCTTCCGGATTTGCCGTTGATTCCGGAATACGACGACCCGGAGTGCGTGTGTCAAGACATCTTCCGGGATCTGCCGATGGATTGGGCGACGCTGTTGGAGAACGTCATGGACGTGAGTCACGTGCCGTTCACGCATCATAACTCGGTGGGTAAGCGCGAGAACGCGACGCCGGTCAACTTGGAGTTGACGAGCGAATCGGGCGTCACGGCGAAGGGATTCGAAGGTATTTGGCAAGAGGGACCGCGAAAGGGTAAGTATGGATCACAGTACACGGAATACAACGCGCCGACGTTGATGCGCCACACGCTGAAAACGCCGGCGTTCACCACGCTGACGGTCGTGTACGCCGTTCCCACGACGCCCGGCCGTTGTCGTTTGATGGCGCGATTTCCGTTCATCTTCAAATCGGCGCTCCCGCGCTTCTTCTTTGGTCTGTATCCGCAGTGGTTCTCGCACACCAACCAAAACGCCATCTTGGAGGATGATCAAATTTTCTTGCACAAGCAAGAGCGCTCGATCGAGATCGAACAACGCGCTGGAAAGTCGTACGCGCAGTCGTGCTACATGCCAACCAAGGCGGACGTGTACGTCTCCGCGTTCAGAAAGTGGATCGTCGACATCGCCGGCGGCGGTCCGGCGTGGCCCAAGGCCATGAAGACCGACTTACCGCCGCAAGAGACCACGCGCGAGGCGTTACTCGACCGTTACCACTCGCACACGATCAACTGCAAGTCGTGCTCCAAGGCGCTCGCCACCATCGGCGGGGCGCGCAAGGCTCTTCGAGCGCTCACCTTTATCGCCCTCGCCGCCGCCGTCGCCGCGTTCGCTCGCACCGCGCCGAACAAGTACACCATCGCGTTGGCCGCGCTCTCGGCCGCCGCCGCATTGGTTCGCGAAAAGCTCGGCGCGTTCGCGCTCAAGATGAAAATCGGCCCGTATCCGCCGCCGCGTCGACCGCCGAGCATGATGGAAGATTCTTTGCGCAAAGCGCGCTTGCTCAATCTGTAATTACATTCGAATACGATACGTACGTACGTTTCACACGACATGCATCAATAGTATATCCATCACCACTCCCCCCAAAAAAACGCATCAAAACGCCAGCCTCTTCGGTTCCATCATCCGACAGACTCCACACACGAAGCGCGCCGATCGACGCTCGCGCGCCGCCACCCGCGCCGCCTTCGCGCAACGCGCGTGCACGAAACGCTCACACGCGTGACACCGCAACCACGGGTTTATAATCTCATACGATCGATGTTGCACGTCTCGCAACGGTTCCTCGCACAGCGCGCACGCGCACTCATCGAGCGACGCCCGCGCGCGTCTTCGCGCGCGAAACGCCGCCGGCGCCGAGAGCGCGTACGCCTCGTCCGAGAATCCAATCACCGACGGCGACGACGACGCGTCCGCGAGTTCGCCGGGCGCCTTGGACGCTCGGACCTTCGCCGCGCGTCCCGCGTCGCGCGCGAGACTCTCCGCGCACGCTTTACGCTGCGCTCGAACGTCAGTCACTCGTGAGTTTTGAAGACATTTTTGAAGACATTTTGAAAACTCGAGAGAAGAGTGCGCGGTCCGACGACGCGCGACGAGGGCGCACCTTGAGCGACTCGGGCGTTCGCGCGCGCGCGAAAAAGTCCGTCTCGTCCACGTACGCGCGGTCGCTCACTTTGATTTTCGTTTTACGAGGGGGCATGCGCGAGAGACGACGAGTGACGCGCGCGGCGGTCTTCGTCGACGACGATACAAAGTTGGGGCTACGCGTCGATCACAAAGTTGGGGCCACGCATCGCGCGATCGAAACGGTGATGCGGTTTCGATCACACGAGGAAATCGGGGGCGAGCAGGGTGATTGTCTTTTCGGATGTTTCGTCGGCGAGAAAGAAAAATCGTTCGGCGACGTTTCGACCGTCGCCCGTCTCGGCGCCGCCCAACGCCGGGGGCACGATCGAGGCGTACTTTTCGGTGACGCGCTCGAATAAAATGCCGTCGGTGATGAGGTGTCTCAGCGCGCGGACGATGATGTGCACGGGGTACGTCTTGCCGAGCGCGTTGATGACGCGCGTTTCGGACGATCCGGGATGGTTGAGCGCGACGCCGGCGACGGCGCGCGCGCACGCGCCGAGTAACGCATCCTCCGTCGACCTGGACGAGCTCTTTCGCGTTGTGTACACGATTTCGTTTTCGATCGTTTCTGACGTAATCTTGCCGGCGCTCGTGAGAGCGTCGAGCGCGCATCGCACGACGCTCGCGCCGAGCGCGCCGACGGCTTCCGCCGCGTCGGACGCGCGAAGTTCGTCGATCACTTCCTTCGCGGACACGCCGTTTCCGGCACGTAACTCTGTGATGAGCTTCAAACACTTCGTTTCGATCGATTTCGCGTCGGCGGGCGCGATGGGAAGCGTTCCGACGGTGGCTGCCGAGACGAATTTCCCACCGTCGCCGTCGCCGTCGCGAACGTCAATCTTCACGCTGTGGAGCCCCTTCACGGCGCTATTCGGAGATTTAAAGTACGGCGAGTCGTTCACGCGTTCATCGTTGAACGCCGGTGGAACGTCTCTCGTCGCTTCTTCGCTCGTCGTCGACATGGTGATTTTATTATCCACCAACGCTTGACACAGCGCCAACACTTGCGAACCGTTCGGCGCGACGCACGAGACGCGTTTCGGCGCGTCGGCGGCGAACAACTCCTGCGCGTGCGTGAGCGCATCCGAGCGATGCGTCGACACCTTGTGCTCGCGCAAATCTTTGAAGGACACGTCGATCTCTTCTTCTATGTCTGAATCGTCGTAATCGCTGACGTCTTCGTAATCGCTATCGTCGCTCTCGTCTTGAAACGAAATCGCGCGCCGGCGAAGAAACGCGATCGGCGCGAGCCGCGCGAGAATGATGTCGTCGTCCGCCTCGGTGAGTTCGCGACCGGCGCGAATGCGGCGCACTTTTACTTCGCGTTTCGCGCGCACGCGCGCCACGCGCGGCGGTTTCGGCTGCTTGGGCAACGGATACGGCACCGGCGATTCCTTCAAAATCTCGCGCGTCGCGTGTAACACTTGCTTGGCGATGCCTTCGGACCATTTTCCGGTGGTGTCCCACGTTTTATCCCACGTGTCCACGTCCATCGCGCTCTGACACGTGGGAGATTCGACGAACGGAAGCGCGGTCTCTCGTCTGGCGCGCGCGCCGCGTTCGTAGAATTCAGCGCCGACGCGCAAGATTGCGTCGTGTCTGGCGGTGTTTTCGTCTTCATCGTCGTCGCCATTGGCCACAGTCGTGAGATACCTCCACCGTTTGACGACGGCGCGTTTCTTCACATGTGGGTACCGAGAACGCCACATTTGATCGTTGAAAACAACGGACGCGCGATAGTCGCGTTTCTGCGCGCGCAGCGCGTTCGGCCCAGATAACGAGATGAAACGAATCATGCAAAACACCAAGAATTCATCCTCCGCCGCGCCGAAGATGAACTTCTTACGCCCGCTCGGAAGGCCAAACTCACAGTCGCTCTCATCGTCTTCGAACATGAATAACTCATGCGTTTTCTGCGCGTATCTCGGACTGTTCGCGTTCCCGGCGGTCGGCGAGCTCACCGCCGGCAACCTATCAAGACGCGCCGTCTTCAGACCGTCGGGCTGCTGAGACGCGTCGAGCAATCGGTACGGGAACCGTTTACTCGTGCCAATTCGCGAAAATCGCGCGTACATGTTGAGCGCTTGCGCCGCGAGCTGCGACGTGATCAGTCCCTCGCTCTGCGCCGCACAGATCTTCGTGTAGATGAAATCTCGCCACGTCTGTTTGATGTGATTCAAGTCGCTCGGCAGATTGATATCCTGCGCGAGTTGCTCGACGCGAAGCGCCTCTTCAGTGGGAAGACCGAACTTGGCGAGACACTCGATGGCTTTCGCGACGACGTCGTCGGTCACGTCTTTCAGCGCGTCCTGGGAGATTAAATTTTCAGACGACGCGCCGCCGTGCGCGAGCAAAAGCATCACGAGCGCGCGCCACGCCTCGTTCAACCGATCCATGAGAATGATGCAGTTGTCGAGTCCTAACGCCCATTTCCGACCCCACGCGCGCACGGCGGTGAGACGAGGATACTTGAGCTCGGTGGCTGGATACGCCTTCTCCATGGCGGGGTTCCCTTTGAAATTTTGCTCCATGGCGGCCCAGAATTCCCTCGCGCCCGCCGTCGTGGACACGTCGTACGTTTCGCTCCACGATCGCTCGTCGCTCACATCCGTCGCCGTGGTTTGAAACCGCGCCTCTCGAGTCAGTCGTAGCGTCAGTTTCATCTGTTGAGAGGATTCGTCGTACTCTGGGACTTCTCGCATCAAACCGAGCGCCGTCAACCGCTGCGTGAGCTTGGCCATGTAATGCATCGACTGCATCTTGTCGCGCAATCCCGGCGCTAAATCTCGGACGAGCTTGTTGCGCAACGCCTCCGTCTTGATGTGGTCCAAATCTTGCGTGTCAATCTTCTTGGACTCCACGCTATTGATGACTTTGATGTACATTGAAATCGGCATGTCGCCGTCGAGTACGTCCTTGCGCACCACGTCATCGGCGCCGGATTCAAAGACGTTCTCGACCAAGTAGAGGTGTAAACACTCCAAACGAACGACGGCGGATTTTATGTATCCCAAGCCGATGGCGTGAAAGTCATTCAAGGTTCGATACGTCGAACGCAAGTCGATCTCGGCGTCCACGTCCATCGGCGTCGCGGCGTCGGCGGCGGGCTCCGGAAGAGGCTCCGCGGGTTGAATGCTCACGATTTCGGCGGACGCGATCTTGTGACTCATCGGTCGTCGTTCTGCGGTCTCGAGCGAACGAATGTCCGCTTTGAGTGATTCAATGAACGCCGCTCCCTCTTCGCTCGCCGGATCGAAAGGATAGTCGATGTGAAACAGAATGACGTCTGGAACGCGTTCCGTGACGCTCCACGAAATTTCTCTCGCGACGCCCTCGCCGCTGCGCACGACATCCTCGACGAGCGCGTTGACGACTTTTTTATCTACCGTCTTGTACAAACCTCCCTCGGCGACAGCGAGCCATTTGCTCAAACGGTTGACGTACAGAAAACCTTTGTTACGAAGCTCGTCGAGGAGAAGCTCGCGTCGACGAGACGCGTCGTCCACGAGCATCGGATCGACGACCCTTGCGTTCATCACCGGTTCAGTATCTAAAGTCTCGACGCTTTCGGGGCGTTTCCGCGGCGCGTCTGTCGACGTAAAGCACGTCGTCTTCACCTTGCCTCTCTGCACGCTCACGCGTTTGAACAATTTGTCCTCGTCGCACATCTTCAGTAATCGTTTTTCTACACTTCTCGGCGCGTAATCGTACGCGCGCAAAATGTCCGCCTGACTGATTGCACCGCCCGACGATCGCACGCGCTCGCAGATTTGCGTCTCGAACGTTTGCTCGATGATGAGGTCTCCCGCGATCCCGCGACCGGTCCACCGCGCTCCGTCGTGCGCGCCGTCGGCGCCGTCGTCACCGTCGCCGTCCAAGACTCGGTAGGGAGTGATCAAGCGTATCGCATCGCCCATATCGCTCTTCACGGGTTCGATGAAGCATAAACGACACAGTTCAGCCTTGGCGGCGGCGAAGATTTTCGTCTTTGCCTTCTCCGTCTTGCCGCGCAAGAGCGACAACTGTTGAAAATCCCCATTCAAACGCTCTCTCACGCTCTTCGACGTCGCCGTCTGTTGCGGAGACTCGCTCAAAATCGTTGTCAACGTCGTGTAATACGCCGTCTTCTCGTCTTCGCGCGACGCCTCCTCTCGAGGCGCGAATCGCGTCAGATACACGACGTTATTCGTCTTCCCGCTGCCTCGCACGGACGTTTTCCGCCAACACGCCAATCCCGCCCCCGCCAACTGTTTCACCACGTGATCCACGGATTTCCCCTTATTCGCCGCGTTGAGCTCCACCGTCGTCACCCCTCGATCGCGCGCGCGTCCGATCGCCTCTAAAATCGTTCGCGCGTTGTCGCTCAAACCGTTTTCCCACGTCGACTCGTCCCCGATCCCCAACGCTCTCGCGCGCACCGTATCGGTCGCCACGAACGTCAACCCCGACGACACCGACGATCCATTCGCGCTCGTCGACGCCGACTCGGACATCCCCACCCGCGCGCGCGCGCGACGCGCCGCCTCGTCCGCCGCCGCCGCCGCCGCCGCCTCCAAGAGCTCGCCTTTGATTTCCGACGCCTCCTCCTCGTCCAGACTCCCTCGCCTCTCGCTCTCCCTCGAAACGACGTACGCGCGCGCGTCCCCCCTCGCGCACGCCGCGCACGCCGCGCGCGCGACGACGATCGACGCGTCGCGCGCGTCGGCCTCGCCCTCGGTCGTTGCGAGCGCGACCGCGAGGTCGCGCTCCAACAGCGCCCTCGCGTGGATCCCGCGCGCGCCCGCGAGGGCGATTCGATCCAGCGTCTCTCTCGCGACGTCATCGCGCGCGATGCGCGCCATGGCGACGCGCGAGGGCGTCTGCGGACGCGCGCCGCGACGCGCGCGCGCGCCAATTCACCACTTTGACCGTTCATGACTCAAAAAGCAGGGACTCCTGGAGTCCCACGCCATCGCGCGCGCGAGGGGTCGTGAAGCGCCCGAATCCGCACACGCGCGCGCGCGCCCTCGCCGCGTCCGCGCCGTCCGTCTCGACGGTCGACCGCGTTTTCCCTCGATCGCGCGCGCGTTCGAACGCGACGCGACTCGCGCTCGACGTCGAGCGAAGGGTGATTCCCGCTCGAATTTCAAAGACGCGCGCCGTTCGCGGATCGCCCGCGCGCGAGCGAGATGACGACGACGCTCGACGTGGACAGCGTCATCGAGCGTTTGCTCAGCGTGAGAGGACAACCGAATAATCGCACGGTGCAGTTGGCGGAGGGAGAGATCCGGGCGCTGTGCGCGGCGGCGAGGTGCGTGACGTGCGCGCGACGACCGCGATCGCGCGATGCCAGCGCGGGCTCGCGGAGCGGCGACGCGCGGGCGAGCGCGCGACGTCGACGCGGGGGTCGGGCGAACGCGCGTGGACGCGGGGAATAACGCGCGATGGATGGTGACCGCGCGGGGGGGGAGAAGACGCGTCGACGGTGACGCTCGCGGGAGACGGCGCCGATCCGCCTCGGCGAACGAGCGAGCGAGCGCGCGAGCGACGCGAACGAGACGACTGACGATTCCTCCTCGCCCGCGTTCTCGTCGATGACACAGAGAAATCTTTCTCGCGCAGCCGTGTTTGTTAGAGCTCGAGGCGCCGTTGAAGATTTGCGGCGACGTGCACGGCCAATACTCGGACTTGTTGCGGTTGTTCGAGTACGGCGGGTTTCCGCCCGAGGCCAACTACCTGTTCCTAGGCGATTACGTCGATCGCGGCAAGCAAGGTTTGGAGGTGATTTGCTTGCTCTTGGCGTACAAGGTGAAGTACCCGGAAAACTTCTTCTTGCTCAGAGGGAACCACGAGTGTAACTCGATCAGTCGGATTTACGGATTTTACGACGAGTGCAAGCGGCGATACAACATTAAATTGTGGAGAGTGTTCTGCGACGTCTTCAACTGCTTACCCTTCGCCGCCATCGTGGATGAAAAGATATTTTGCATTCACGGCGGTCCGAGCCCAGAGTTGAAGGATCTTCAACAGATAGTGCAAATCAAGCGTCCGACGGATATTCCCGACATGGGCATGTTGTGTGACTTTTTGTGGAGCGACCCGGACGCGGACATTCAGGGCTGGGGAGAGAACGATCGCGGCGTTTCGTACACGTACGGCACGGACGTCGTCGGCGATTTTCTCGCCAAGTTTGATTTCGACTTAGTTGTTAGAGCGCATCAGGTGGTGGAGAATGGGTACGAGTTTTTCGGAAAGCGTCAACTCGTCACCGTCTTCTCCGCCCCCAATTATTGCGGAGAGTTTGACAACGCGGGGGCGATGATGACGGTGGATGAAAACTTGATGTGCAGTTTCCAGATATTAAAGCCCGCGGAGCGCAAATTAATGGGTGGTTTTGGGTCCATGATGGGCGCGCGGCCGAGCACGCCCCCTCGCAACGCCGGCGCGTCCAAGTGAACGCGAGACGAACGAGACGAACGGAACCGTCGAGCGGGAGACGGAGACGAAGACGGAGAGGACGCCGGCGAACGCCAACGCGAACCACCGATCGCATCGCATCACCGGCGGCGTATTTGAAACTTTTAGCTCAACCTTGTGTAAACGAACAACCGACGAGTAATCGCCTCTTCCCGTCCCGTCGACGTCGACGCCGACGAGACTGACGCCTCGACGAGACGTCGCCGACGCGCGCCGCACACGCCGACGCGCACCGCGCCCGCGCTCGCACACCGCACCTCATGTCCACTCCACCGAACCCCTTCGCGAACGCACCACCGAAACCACCGAAACCACCGACCGCGACCGCGTCGTCGTCGTCGTCGTCGTCGTCGTCGTCGCTCGCGCGCCGCGTCGCCGCCGTGCGCCGACGAGACGTCTTCGGAGGGTACGTGGTGGCCGCCGCCGCTATGCGGTGTTTCGGAAGTCGAAGAGCGGTGAAATTTCCCGGTCGATGGCGATTGAGACGCGAGATCGAACGTCAGGTACGAGCGCGAACGAACGACCGATAAAACCGATAAAACCGTCTCGCGTCCTCGTCCCGCGAGACGCGTCCCGTCGACGGGACGCGCGAGACCCGCCGACTGACTCTCCTCTCGGGTCACTCCATCAGGGTATCTCGCACGTCGTCACCCCGAAACGCGCGCAGAGCGCGGTCGATGCGCTCGTGGACGCGCGCGTCGTGAACGTCGTGCGAAGTTCGGGGTGTTTTTTACGCGTCGGGTCGGTGGGCGAACTCGTCGACGCGTTGCGGGATCGATGCGTCGCGGAGGGGCGCGAGTTCGTCGCGACGTTCGTGACGAGACATTGGGACGAGGTCCCGCGAGAGGTGAGGGCGAGAGAGGGGGAGCGGACGGTGACGTCGGGGAGACGAGCGCGGGAGGAGGGGAGTGAGAGGGAGGAAGAGGAGGAGGAGGGACACGGGACGGGGAAACGCGCGCGCGGCGACGGCGAAATGGAAACGGAAATGGAAATGGAAATGGAAATGGAAATGGAAATGGAAATCGAAGAAACGGGCAAGGACGGGGGAAACGAAGGGGTGGTGGTGGAAAACAGACGATCGGTCGATGTCGGGACGACGGTGGCGACGACGCCGACGACCGCGACGACGACGACGTCGACGAAAACGCCGCCGCCGCCGCCGCCGCCGAGTCTGACGGAGCGTTTATTGACGCAGACGAGAGTCGCCGCGACGCCGCCGAAACAGAAACAGAAACCGAAACAGAAGACACCGATCGCGACCGGCGATCCACCGTCGTTCCGCGTCCTCGGCGCCACCATCCTTCGAGGAATTCACGCCGTGATTCACGAGAGAGACGACGCGCTTCGACGAGACATGCGCGCGCTCGTCGACGCCATCAACGCGTCGCATCGAGAGATCGCGGCGTTGCGCGCGGACATCACTCCCCTCGTCAACGCGCGCGTCGAACACCGCCGCGACGACGACGTCGACGTCGACGAGAACGACGCGCGTCGCGCCGTCGCGCGCGTCTCTTCGCCCATGGACGACGAGTCTCCAAACGGTTTGAGACGCGCGACGGAACGCGACACTCTCGACAACGCGCCGAACCCGATTCGCGCGCCTTCATCCGCGTGTTTCGAGGAACTCGTCGCCGCCGCGCACGTCGCGCGAACGCGAACGCTCGGCGAGACGACGACGACGACGGCGCCGCCGCCGACGCCGACGACCGTCGGCGAGACGCGCGAGACGACGACGCGCCGCCCCGAGCGATCGACCGCGAACGGATTCAAACCCTCGTACCGATGAAATACGAACCAAAACGACGCGCGCCTCGCCTCGCCTCGCCTCGTCGACGTCGACGCCGCGCGCGGTCGCCGTTCGCGTCCCGTCCCGGACGCGTCCCGGCGCCGGAACTCGAATCGTCGCATTCGACACACATCGACGCGCGCGCGTCGACGTCGACGTCGCGTCGTCGAGACGCGCGACGAGAAGGACGCGAGACGATCGATTCTGTGGATCGTCCACCGCGAGAGACGCGACGACGCGCGGAGACGGTCGCGAACGACGACGACGCGACGACCACGCGCGGGGGAACGACACGCGACGACCGAACGAACGCGACGACGACGACGCGACGACGACGAGTCGAGACGCGAGAGAGGACGCGGGCGATGGAAACGATGCGTGTCGGTCGGTGTAACCTCGTGAGGGTGCGCGAGACGACGCGATGGCGACGCGATGGGACGATTCGCGCGCGACCGGTCGATGCGATTGCGATTGCGACGACGACGACGCGACGACTCGGACGACGCGACTGACGAGGGACGCGCGCGATGGATGGGCGCGGGTTTTTTTCTCGACGCGCGCAGAGTGGTGAGAGACGCTCTCTCGCCGAGGCGGAGGCGTTGGGAGTGCGCGTGCGGGATTGGGAGGAACAGGAGGTGCGGGACGCGAGTCGCGCGTCCTCCGTCGAGGGACCGTATCGAAGGCGAGCGAGCGCGAGCGGGGCGTTCGGAAGTCTGACGGCGAGCGCGAATGGGAGGGTCGGGGGATCGCCGGTTCGCGCGGACGTGCGTCAGAGCGTGCACAAGGTGGCTCGACAGAAGGGAGTGTCGAGCGGGCGGACGTACACGAGTAAATATCGAGGCGTGCATCAAACCTTCCCCACGGGACGGTGGGAGGCGCAGTTTCGTCGGAACGGTAAGCCCACGTCGCTCGGGTGTTTTGATCGCGAGGAAGAGGCGGCCAAGGCGTACGATCGCATGATGCTGTGGTGCGAATTACACGCCAGTCTGCTCGCGACGACGGCGTCGCCGCAAAAGCAAGGCGCCGCCGCGCTCAATTTCGACGTCTCCACGTACGCGAGCGAGTTACACACCCTCGAGCGCTTGTCTCAGGACGATTTGATGCAGGAGCTTCGTCGTCTCGGTCGCTCGCAGGCGAGCGGACAGCGAAACGTCGCGTCCATTTTCACCTAGTCGATAGAGTTGTCGCCCGCGCGCGCGTCGCGCCTTCACAAACGCTCGCCCTCGCGGCGCGATACATGGCCTCGAGCGCCGTCAGTGCGCGCACGAACGTCTCGGAACCTCGCGCGAACGATCCACCGCGCGCGCGACGTCTCTCTCACGCGCGAACGAGCGCAAACGCGACGCGCGCGCGACGAGTCATCATGAGCTCGCAGGCATCCACGAGCGACGCGAAACCGCACGCGCCGTCGCTGTACGGCAAGTGCATGCAGAGCATGAACGCGGCGGGTATCGCGTTGTTTTTCAAGTCCTCCGTCACGGATCGCGCGCTGGCGATGCCGCAGGTGGCGTGCGAGAGCGTCGCCTCGGTGGATTGGGCGCACTTGAAACGTTTGGGATTCGCCGGGGTCATCTTCGATAAGGATAACACGCTCACGACGCCGTACGCGTTGGAGGTGCACGAAAAGGTTCGTGACTCTCTCGAGGCGTGTAAAGAGGCGTTCGGGAGCGAGAACGTGGCGGTGTACAGTAACTCTGCCGGGTTGTTTCAGTACGACCCGGACGGCGCCGAGGCGGACGCCATGGAGCGCGCGTTGGGGGTGAAATTCATTCGACACGCGACGAAAAAACCCGCTGGTGATGCGGATGACGTCGTCAAACACTTTGTCGGGTGCGATTCAGCGAAAAAGCTCATCTTCGTCGGCGACAGATATCTCACCGACGTCGTCTACGGCAACAGACACGGCATGTTCACCGTCAGAGTCGAGCCCTTCACCACCAAGGGCGAATCGTTCGCCATAAAGAGCGCGCGAAAAGTCGAAGAATCCGTCGTCGGACTCTGGCGCTCGCTCGGCGTCGCGCCGAGACCGCACGAGCGTTTATTCCCCGGCGGCGTCTCGCCCGACGCCTCGAGCCGCGCGCGCTGGACCCTCATCGAGGGCGAACCCGCGCGCGAAAACCTCGACGCGTGCGTGAAAAAATGACGAATCACGCGTCTTCTTTTCTAATCTCCGCCCGTCGCTCCTCGCATCGTCTCCCTCGACGCACGATTCGCCTCGCTTTCGCGTCGGCGCCGCCGCGCGAGACAACCTGACACTTTTCGGTGACGTCTCTCGCTCGCGCCTCACTCGCCGCCTCACCGCGCGACGAACGCGCATCGGGCGACGCACACCGCCGCCATGATCGCTCACACGACGTCTCAGACCACCGTCGCCGCGGCGCCGCGCGCGCGCGCCTCGCGCGCCTCGCGCGGCGCCGCCGTCGCGCGCCGTCCGACCGCTCGGACCGCCGCCGTCGCCGAACGTGCGTCCCGACGCTCTCGCGCGCGAACGCGCCCTCGACCGCGCGCGCGACTCGGTGAGGGTGACAGAGGGGAATATTCTCTCGCGAACGACGCGCAAACGGGGGCGAGGGCGCGCGCGGGCGAGCGCGTGGACCCCTCGAGTCGGCCGCCGCCGGGGACGCCCTTATCCGCTCGAATCATCGACTGACGAAGGGTGACTCGCGTTTTCTCGACGATGCAGCGGCGGAAGGGACCGGAAATGCGGTCGCGCGCGATGAGATTCGTAACATCGCCATCATCGCGCACGTCGATCACGGGAAGACGACGCTCGTCGACTCCATGTTGGCGCAATCCAAGGTTTTCCGGGAGAATGAAAAAGTCGAGGAACGCATCATGGACTCGAACGATCTCGAACGCGAGCGTGGCATCACGATTCTGTCCAAGAACACGGCGGTGACGTACAAGGATAAGAAGATCAACATTATCGATACCCCGGGTCACGCTGATTTCGGTGGTGAGGTTGAACGCGTGTTGAATATGGTTGACGGCGTGCTTTTGCTCGTCGATAGCGTCGAAGGTCCGATGCCGCAGACGCGTTTCGTGTTGAAGAAGGCTTTGGAGATCGGTCTCAAGGTTGTCGTCGTTGTGAACAAGATCGATCGGGATGGTGCGCGTCCGGATTACGTCGTCGATAACACGTTTGATTTGTTTTGCAACCTCGGCGCGACGGATGAGCAGTGCGAATTCCCCGTCGTGTACGCCTCTGGTTTCCAGGGCATCGCCGGCATGGAACCGGATGAATTGGCCGACAACCTCGAGCCGCTCTTCGAGATGATCTGCAACGACGTTCCGGCGCCGGTCGCCGACGTCAACGCGCCGCTTCAAATGTTAGTGACAAACTTGGACTACGACGAATTCAAGGGTCGCATTGCCCTCGGTCGTGTGCGCGCCGGCACGATGAAAAAGGCGAGCAACGTGAAGGTTGGCGTCCCAGGTAAAGACGCTCGCAACGGTAAGGTATCTGAGGTGTTCATCTACAACAACTTCATCCGTTCGCCGGTCGACTCTGTCGGCGCGGGTGACATTTGCGCCATCGCTGGTCTCGACGACGTCATGATCGGCGAAACCATCATGGTGGACGGCGCCGAGCCGTTGCCGACGATCACCGTCGAAGAACCGACCGTGCGCATGTCCATGTCCGTGAACACGTCTCCGTTCGCGGGTCAAGAGGGTAAGTATGTCACCTCCCGTAACTTGAAGGCGCGCCTCGATCAAGAACTCGAGCGTAACTTGGCGCTCAAGGTTGAACCGGGCGACACTGCGGATACCTTCATCTTATGCGGTCGCGGTGCGCTTCACATCACGATTCTCATCGAAACGATGCGTCGTGAAGGTTACGAATTCACAATCGGTCCGCCGGAAGTCATCACCAAGCAAGACGAGGAGGGACGCAAGGTTGAACCGTACGAGGAGGCGTACGTCGAAGTGCCGGAGGAATACACCGGCTCATGCGTCGACCTGTTCGCCAACCGTAAGGGCGCCATGCTCGACCTCATGACCGACGACAAAGGCAACACGAAGATGAAGTACAAGGTTCCGACCCGCGGTTTGCTCGGTTTGCGTAACGCCATCCTCACCGCCACTCGCGGTACTGCCGTGTTGAACACCAACTTTGACGAATACGGCGAGTGGGCGGGTGATATTTCTATGCGCGACAACGGTTCGCTCGTCGCGCACGAGACCGGTCAAGTCACCTCTTACGCGCTTCAAAGCGCGCAAGACCGCGGTATCTTGATCGTGAAGCCGGGTGATGAAGTCTATGCAGGTCAAGTCGTGGGTGTCCATCAACGCTCGGGCGACTTGAAGGTGAACGTGTGCAAGAAGAAGGCGGCGACGAACGTCCGATCCAACAAGGACGCGACCGTCGTCCTCAACGAATCCAAGGATATGAGCTTGGACGACTGCGTCGAATACATCAGCCAGGATGAACTCGTTGAGGTTACCCCGCTTAACATTCGCATCACGAAGAACCCGAAAATGAAAACGCGCAACAAAAAAAATTAATTTTTCCCCATTGGCATGTGTATTCCTTCAATTTTTAGAGTTGTACATAGAGAGGCAAACTAATTCATTCGCTAAAAAGCATCTAATTTTGTTCGAGCATCGCGTCTATCTCTTCATCGCCGTCGTCCCTGGGCCTTTCCTCTTCGGCGGGGAAGAGCTCGTCGGCGTCGCCGAAGAGTTTCGCGTACGCACGTCTCGCGGCTCGGATCGCGCCTTGGTACGTCGCGAGATCGTCCGCCCCGGGACAGAGCGCGACGTTCGAGCTCGTGCACGTCGCGTCTTCTGACGTACTCGCGTTCTGCACGTACATCGTGCCCCAGAGAATTTCGGGCTTGGCGTACTCTTCGCCGAAAATGCTCGACGCGTCCTCCGCGACGCGACGAGTCATCGCATCCAAAGCCGCTTTCACGTCGGCGTAGGGGTCCGTCGAATCGCGTGCGACGATGTTTGAAAGGTACAGGAGATACTTCCCGTCCGGACAACAACCCGTGTGCGAACCGATTTGGAGCGCGCGAATGACGCCGGTTTGCGTCGCCGAGACGCTTCCAGGCGGGAAAACGACGAGTATCTGACCGTACTCTGGCACGAGCGGACCATCGAGCACGCACGCCGCGTGGACTAAAACGTGCGAACTTTGCTCGTTCGTCGGTTCGTGCATGACGACGTGACGGACGCGAATCTCTTGTCCACCCTTTGAGGTGACCGACATCACCTCGTCGGCGTTAATATCGACGTCGCGCACCGCTTGGCGCAACACGTACGTCGCGCCCTTCACAGCGCCCACGCGACAAAACGCCTGCGGAATGTCTCCCGAACCGTACACCGGGATCAAACACGCGCCCGTCTGTGGGCCGTACTTGGCCACGCTCAAAATATACACCTTTAAATCTTCGAGTGCGTCAACGGCGGAACAATCGGCGCGCGTCTGCAACGCGAGCGCGTACGTGACGGCCGCACGAAGTTTCGGAGTCAGCCCTTGCCTCGTCAAGAACGCATCCATCGTCTCACTGTCTCGCACTTCTAAATCATCGCCTCCCGAACCGTCTTCTGCGGCGGCTTCGCCTCCCCACTCACTCCCCGGCGCGCCGACCGCGACGTTCGTCTCCTCCCCGCTCTTCCCACTCCTACGTCGCGACGTCTCGTCGCGCATCGCCACGTTGTGCACAATCTTTAAAAATCGCATCAACGCCCGCTTCTCCGCCCCCGTCAACGTTTTATCCTTGAAGACGTCGTTTCGATTACTCGCCACCGCGCGCGCGACGCCGTCGTCGTACACGAACGTGCGCTCGACCGGTTTAAACTCCAAATACTTGTGCGCCCCAGAGCGTACGAGCGCTTCGCAGAACGCATCCGCCCCGAGTACGAGTTTCGGGGCGCCGAGATCGATCGAGTATCCTCTCGTCGGCGACGGCGTCGCGCGGGACGTCTCCGTTTGTAACCGTCGACACGCCTCCTCGTCCACCTCTCCCGTCTCCTCGCGCACGCACGCGCCGAACGGCGCGTGAAATGATCGCACGTCGCCCGCGTCGCTCACGAACAGCCCCTCGCCCGCCGTCGTCGCTCTGAACGCGCCGAACGCACCGCCATAAGATGCGCGCGAATCCAGATGCACCACGCGCGCGCCGCGTCGCGCGCAGGCCGCGGAGAGGATGGACTCGACGAGACTGGTGCCGAGAACCAACACGTCGCACTCGCTCGGGAGGTCGAACTCGTCGTCTTCGTCCGGCGACGTCATGGGTGAGGGGCGGGACGCGGTGTGGCGTTGCTACGGGGAAAATCGCCGCGTTTTACAACTCGCACGCTCTCTATGACTAATCAGCGCTTGGCGGACGGTTTGCCCTTGTCGGCGAATTTACCCTTGCCTTTCTCGAGGAGCGGATCGAAGACGACGTAATCGTCGACGTCGGCGACGTACGCGCCCTGGTCGTTTCTCTTCGATTCCGGGACGAAGTCCAATTTGTGCGCCTTCCAATCGCTCGCGTCGTCCTCGTCCTCGTCGTCCTCCATGTAGTATAAACCCTGAGGGACGAATCTCGAGACGCCAGCGCGACCGGTTTCCTCGTTGTTGTTCTCGTCGTCGTCTCGATCGGGTTTGGGGTCGGATTTCGGCGCCGTGGGTTGTTTGGACGAAAAGGCTGCCAAACGCGCGAGCGTGTCCTTTTCGCGATCGTGCACACGAGAGCGTCTCGCTTTGGCCTCCACGCGCTTCACCTCTTCGTTCGTCATGAGGGCGGCGTCCGCGTCTTGAACAGCGCACTTGCCGAGGCCAAGTTTTTTCAATTTCGTCGCACGGCGGTGCGCGCGCTCGGCTTCTCGCGCTTCTTTTTCAGCCTTACGTTTCGCCTTCATCTCGCGCTTGTCGAGTTTAGACGCCCACGCTTCGGATTGCTTGCGAATACCTTCTTCGATCTCTTTCAACCCACCGTCGATGTCGCCCAACTCGCGTCGCTTGCGAAGCATTTTGTCGCGCATCTGATCCTGGAACGCGGCAGCATCGTCCGCGCCCGCGTCGTCGTCCCATCCACTCTTCCCGCGACCCTTCCCTTCGTCCGCGTCGTCATCGCTAACGTCCTCGCCCATGTCTTGCATGCGCTCCTTCACGCGCGCCTTCTTCTCCTTCGCCATGGCCTTTTCGCGAGCCGTCTGTTCGAGCGCCGCGCGCGTCTCCTCCGCGTCGGCGCTCACGAGCGTCGCGTCTCCACCGACATCGTGCGACGATTTAATCCCCTTGATTCCCACTTCATCCAACGTCGCATCTTCCTCCGCCGCTTCCTCGCCGAACGATAACAGATTGAGCTTCTTTTTCGCCTTTTTCTTCTTTCTAAAATCCTCCACCACTTCCTCCTCCTCGACGTTGGTCGGCTTTCTTGGCTCGATATCCGGAAACGGGTTCGCTAACACCTCCGTCTTCACGATCTTCGGCGCCGGCGCCACCGGTCGATCTTTTTCCGTCTCCACGTTTCCGATCTGTATCGCGTTATACATCGTCGCCCCGACGATTTTACCGAAAATCGTGTGCTTTCGATTGAGCCACTCGCATTCGCCGAGCGTCACGAACCATTGACTCCCGTTGCTATCCTTACGACCCTCGTTCGCCATCGCCACTCGCCCGCGCGTGTTAAACCTCAAACGAGAGTGAAATTCATCCTTGAACGGTCGCCCGCCGTCGAACACGCTCGAACCACCGCGTCCCGTGTTCGTCGGGTCGCCCGTCTGCGCCATGAAGTTGCTCACACACCGTGTAAACTCATTCTCATCGAAATACCTACGACGAAGACGCGATCGGTCAGTCTCAGAGCGTACAACGCATTCGCGTTCGTCATCACGCACCCTTCGAGACACAATTGCACGAAATTTCGACACGCCAACGGCGCCTCTCTGGAGAAGAGCTCAATCTCCAGTTCACCCAGCGTCGTGTACACGACCACTTTACCCTCCGTCGGGGGTTCGAGCGTGTACACGGACGACATGACGACGTCGTTAAAGTCCTCGACTTTTACTCCTCCCCGTCGCTCGACCGATTCGAGCGCGCGCGTCGCCGAAAAGTGCGGGGCCCGTTTCTTCGACCGGGACCACCCGCCGGAGCGCCGCCGCAGACCTCGCCGCGAAGGTTCTCGTCCACCGTCGACATGGTGACCCGAGACCGCGCGGTGGACGTCGCCGGACGAAGCGAGGCCGAGCGAAGGGTGAGCGCGATCGCCGAGATCGTCGCCGCGCTCGTCTCGCGCGGGGACGAGGAAGGATACGGTCTGAACCTCAATGCGCTGAAAAACGCCACGGCGAGAAAATACAAGCTGAGCAAGGCGCCGAAACTCACCGAGCTGATCGCGGCGGTGCCGGTGGAGCATCGCGATCAGTTGATACCGAAATTGAGGGCAAAACCGGTGCGAACGGCGAGCGGGGTGGCGGTGGTGGCGGTGATGAGTAAACCGCACCGTTGTCCGCACATCGCGACGACGGGCAACGTGTGCGTGTATTGCCCGGGCGGGCCGGACAGTGATTTCGAGTACAGCACGCAGTCGTACACGGGGTACGAGCCGACGTCCATGCGGGCGATTCGAGCGAGGTACGATCCGTACGCGCAGAGTCGAGGACGTGTGGACCAGTTGCGGCGGCTGGGACACGCCGTCGATAAAGTGGAATTCGTGCTCATGGGAGGGACATTCATGTCGCTGCCAATCGATTATAGGGATTATTTCATTAGAAATTTGCACGATTCGTTGAGCGGAGCGAGCAGCTCGTGCGTGACGGAGGCGGTGCGAGCGTCAGAACAGAGTCGGACCAAGTGCGTGGGGTTGACAATCGAGACGCGTCCCGATTACTGTCAATCGCCGCATTTGCGCCAGATGCTCTCCTACGGGTGCACGCGCTTGGAGATTGGGTTACAGAGCATCTACGAAGACGTCGCGCGCGACACCAATCGCGGGCACACGGTGGCGGCGGTTCAAAAGTGTTTCGAGCTGGCCAAGGACGCTGGTTTCAAGGTCATCGCGCACATGATGCCCGATTTACCGAACGTCGGGATGGAGCGCGATTTAGAATCGTTTAGAGAGTTTTTTGAGTCGCCCGACTTTCGCACGGACGGCTTGAAGCTCTACCCCACGCTCGTCATTCGCGGCACGGGTTTGTACGAGCTCTGGCGCACGGGCAAGTATCGAAACTATCACCCGGAGCGACTGGTTGATTTAGTCGCTCGAGTCCTCGCCCTCGTGCCGCCTTGGGTGCGCGTGTATCGCGTCCAGCGCGACATTCCCATGCCTCTCGTCACCGCGGGCGTCGAGAAGGGTAACCTCCGCGAGCTTGCCATGGCGCGCATGGCAGACTTGGGCTTGCGGTGTCGAGACGTTCGCACGCGCGAAGTCGGTTTACAAGACATTCACAACCGCGTCGCACCGACGCACGTCGAGCTCGTTCGACGCGACTACGTCGCGAACGGTGGTTGGGAGACGTTTTTATCCTACGAAGATCCGCGTCAGGACATTTTAGTCGGTCTCCTGCGTCTTCGCATGTGCGGCAGAACCGCCGCCAAGACGTCGCCGGCGCTCAAAGGCAAATGCTCCATGGTTCGCGAATTACACGTCTACGGCACCGCCGTCGCCGTGCACTCTCGTGATAAGGGTAGATTCCAACACCGAGGCTACGGCACCCTTCTCATGCGCGAGGCTGAGCGCATCGCTCGCGAAGAGCATGGTTCTCGCAAGCTCGCCGTCATCTCAGGCGTCGGCACACGACACTACTACCGCAAGCTCGGCTTCGAATTAGAGGAGACATACATGGTAAAAACGTTAGAGTAGAGCGATTCGCCGCTAGAAATTGTAGATAGAAGACACCTAGCCAAAACGAACCGACTCGCCCATTTTCGTGGATTACGCTCTAGATCTCCCCACACCGCTGCGCGCGGCGCACTCGTACACCGAGCGCCCACGACCGCGACTCACGCTCACCATGAGCATCAACATCGACATGAGCTTCCTGGATGCCCCCGCGCGCGGCGGCGCGGCGTCCAGACACCTCGGAGAGACGTGCGTGTTGCGATCCAATCTCATCGAGATCGACGACTGACGACGCGCTCTCCCTCGCGCGCAGGCTCGAAAACATCCAAGGAACGATGCATGAGTGTGACTTCAAGGCACCCGCGGTAGAAAACGTGCGTGACGACGCCTCGACGCGCGCGCAGACGATGCGAACACGCGCGTCGGGACAACGGTTTTTGTACTAGGTCAACGAGCGCGAGAGAGAGACTGACCGAAGAGCGCGCGTTTCGCGTGTCGACGCGCAGTTTGATGACTTTCAACGCGAGGTGATGAATTACGTGAAACCGAACCACGGAACGACGACGTTGGGGTTCATCTTTGAACACGGCATCGTCATCGCCGTCGACTCGCGCGCGTCGCAGGGACCGTACGTGTCCTCGCAGACGGTGAAAAAGGTGATTGAAATCAATCCGTTTTTGCTCGGTACCATGGCTGGCGGCGCCGCAGATTGTCAGTTTTGGCAGCGCAATCTCGGAATTCAGTGTCGGTTGCACGAACTGGAGAATGGAAAGAGAATCACCGTGCGCGCAGCGTCGAAGCTATTGGCCAACACGCTGTACAGTTACAAAGGGCGAGGACTCTCCATGGGTACCATGGTCGCGGGGTGGGATCTGAACGGTCCGGGTCTGTATTACGTCGACAGCGAGGGCACGCGATTGAAGGGGCAGCGATTCAGCGTCGGCTCCGGGTCGTTGTTCGCGTACGGGGTGTTGGATCAAGGGTACAAGTGGGATTTGAGCGTGAAGGAGGCGTGCGAACTCGGACGACGAGCGATTTACCACGCGACGTATCGCGACGCGTTTTCGGGAGGCACGGTGAGTGTATATCACGTCGGGGAGAACGGGTGGACGAAGGTGACCGGTGATGACGTCGGAGAACTTCATTTTCATTACTATCCCTCGACGCCGATTAACGACATCGACTCGCTCGGCGGACTCGGGAAGAAGGAGGCGGAGGAACGCGAAGCCGCCATGGAGACGTGATTTAGCACACATGTACTTTTAATTGATGATCTGAACTAATCCGGATTACAAATCTTCTATAATTAGGCGTCGCTACATTTCCTCGTCTTCATCTGCGGCGAATAAACCTTTGAAGAGCGGCGACTTGATGGGAGACGCGGCGGGCGTTCTCGGCGTCCTCGACGTCGACGTTCGAGGCGATGCGCGCGGCGACGAACGCGGTGAACGAACCGCCGTGATCGGTGTCGGCGCCGGACGCGTCAGAGGCGTGAAACTTCCCGGCGTGAGGAAGAAACTTTTACTCGCGCTACCAGGAGACGCGCTCGGCGAAGAAGACGGCATGGGAGATCCAGAGACGGACGTCTCGAGCGATCGCAGACGATGCGACAGCGAGCTCACCTGAGATTTACTCGCAGACATTGCGTCGTCTTGCAATTTTGTCAGCGCCTGGTACCGTCCGATCTGTTCGCGCAGTTCCTCAACCTCTTCGTTGGCTAACTTCTTCGATTCAAGCGCCTCGGCCAATTCGCGCTCGAGCGCGTCCACACGTCCCTCGTGTTCGCTCGTCGCACGGTGCGCCGACATCTCCATCCCGCGTCGCAACGCGTCGATCTCTAATTGTGCCGTCTGTTCGGCACTCTTCACCGCCGCCGACGTCTCCGCTTTAGCGTCATCGAGCTCTCGCTCGAGTCGTTCGAGCCTCTGCGCGAGAGTCGCCGAATGACTCTGCAGACGACGCGTCTCCTCGTCTTCGTCGTCGCTTGAGCTCTTGCGCTTGTTGAGCAACGTCCCCAAATCGCGCACATTAGCTTCAGACTCGTCTAACCGCGATTGTAATCGCCGGTGCGCGTCCTCGGACGTCGCGCGTTCCGCCTTGAGCGCGGCGACGCGCTCGTTGGCGACGCTGAGCGCCTCCTCCATCGCGTCTCGCTCCCTCTCCATCGACTCGAGTCGCTCTTGCGTCTCGCGTGCCGTCAACTCAGCGATTGCCTTGGCTTTCTCCGCCTCGATCGTGCGCTGCGTAGAGGAACGAATGGACATCTCGGACGCGCTCGCGGCGGAGTCGCGCTCCGCTGCCAACGCCGCCGCCAATTCCGCCTCGTGACTTTGTTTCAAATCTTCAATGTCTCGCTCGAGTCTTTTCACCTCGCGAAGCAACTCGGCGACGCGATCGACGCTCGACGCGTGCAGACGGGCCTCGTAGTGTCGCTGCACCGTCTCAATCACCTCTCTCGCGTCGCGCATCGTTGCCGACGCGACTGCTTGGATTTCGTCGGCGACGGTTCTCTTCGTCGCCGCCGTGCACTCCTTGGCGCGTTGAATCTCAGACGTGAGGTGAGTGACTCGTCCGCGCAAAATCATGATGTTGCGCTTGTGACCACCGACGTCGCCCAAGACTTCCTCGAGCGACGACACTTTGAGGGCGAGATCTGCGTTTTCCGACTCGAGTCGCCGCGTTCGGCTTCGCGCGTCGTCGAGCTCGACGCGCGTCGTTCGCAAATCTCGTCTCGCGTCCGCCAATTCGCCGTCTCGAGCGTGAATGACGTCGCGCGCGCTCGTAAGTTCGGCTTTATACGATTCAAACTGTCCCACAGCGTCATCCATCTCTCGCTTCGCTGTCTCGGCGGAGCGCGTCGCAGCCGAACGCTCTCGCCGCGCCTCGGCGATGTCGTCCTCCAATTGTTGCATTTTCGCTCGAAGCGCGTTCGCCTCTCGCGTCGCTCGCACTTCGGTCGACGATGCCAACGCCCCAAATCGTCCGACGGCGTCTCGCGCGCGCGAGGCCGCCTCACGCTCGGCTTCGCCCATGCGTCTCTCGCAGTGCGCCACGCGCTCGGCGACGCGATCCTCCACACGCGCCGCCGCCTCTTCCGCGTCTCTCATGCGTGCCTCGGCCGCTCGGCGCATCGCGTCGATCTCCGTCACCTGTGTCGCACGCCACGTCTCGTTGGCGCGTCGCAACTCATCGAGACGCGTCTCGCTCACGCTTCGTTCCTCATCCAACCGTTTCGAGAGTTCGTCGACGCGCCTACTCGCTGCGCGTTCGCGAGACGTCGACGCCTCCAACGACGCCCGCGCGTCGTCGCGCTGACGCAACACGACGTTCGCGTGCGCGCCGAGCTCTTCATATTTCGATTTCGTCTCCCCGTGCGCCCTGCGTTCGCGCTCCAACGCGCTCACGACGACGTCAAAGTGTTCTCGGCTCGCCGCCAATTTCGAGCTCGCACCTCGAAACGCCTCGCGTCTCGCCTCCCTCGCCGACCGCGCGCCGACGCCGCCACCGCGTCGCGCCTCACCGCCCGCACCGTCTTTCTTCCTCGCCATGGGATGTCCCGGACGCAGATTCCCGCGCAATTCATCCATCAACGTGTCGTCGCTCGTCTCCGCCGCCGCGTCGCCGAACCGCGCGCTCAAATCTTCCCCCACTTCCTTCCCCTCCATCGTCGTCCACCGACGTCCCGACGCGTCAACGTTATCCATCGTCCCGTTCGCGTCCTCCGCCTCGTCTCTCGCCACCTCGCGCGCCATGCGCGCGGCGAATCCTCGCGCGCGACGAATGTACGCGCTCGACGGTTCGTCCCGCGCCGGCGACCCCCACGTCGGCACCGCGCTCGCGATGTCCTCCTCGCTCTCGCTCGACGCGGACTCGACGCCGCGAAGGGCTTTATCGATCAAATCTTTGACGCTCGACATGACGCGCGCGCGCGTCGCGACGGGGACGCGTCGAGATGATTCAAATTCGAGACTCCAGAAACCGTAATCTTTTCTCGCGCGCGCGTCCGTCGAGACGCGCGAGACGGTCGCGCGACGACGCGCGGCGGCGGGTGACGACGCGCGTTCGACGAGACGCGTCCGACGAGACGCGTCCGACGACGGCGTTGACGGCGTGTGACGCGCGAATGTGATTTTTCGGGACATTTTTTTGACTTTCGGGACGCGAACGCGCGAATACGCGTATTCGCGCGCCGAATCGCGCGCGACGACGACCGACGACTACGACGACTAGTGTACGATTACAAACGATAACTAACGCACCTCTCCGCGGGCGATTTTACCCGCGCGCTCGCGTTCGTCGATCATGACCTCGCGCAGTTTTCGATACGCCTCGGTCGGCGACGTCCCCTTGGCCAACAACGTCCTTGACGTTTGTTTATGCCCGCGCATGAGCGACATCTGCGCCAGACGCAATCCCAACACGCGACCTAAAAATTCCACCAACGCGCCGTCGCACGCGTGCGCCGGACCGACGACGTCGACATCGACGCGAGACGCGGATATCGTACGAATCGCGTGCGTCTCGCGCCGCTGCCGAACCTCCAGGTCGATCTGCGTCGCCCCGCCCGCACCGCCGACGATGCACGGCGGCGGCGGCGCGTCCTCTCTCACATCTGCCCCTCCCGCACCGTGATCTCGCTCGTAATCGAACGCGCTCAGGGCGTTCGGATGAATGTACAACGTCTCGCCCGCGCGCTCGCCGCCACCGCTCGCGTCCCGGTACCCCACGGGAACGTCCCCGAGCGTCACCCGTCGTCTCTTCTCGTACGTGCCGTCTTTCCCGCGAACGGCGATCGTCGTCGCGGACGTCTCCGCGAGCACGCGCGTGGGATGCGCGCGGAGATCGAGCATGAGCGCGCCGTCCGTGCGACGTCGAGGGAGCGCGCTGATGTCGGCGGTGGTGGTGAGGACGTGTTCGCCCGAGAATTTACAGTAATACGCCGTGTACCGCGCGCGTTTAGCGTCGGATTCGTTCTCGGCGTCTTCGCTCGTGAAGACGTGCGCGCTCGCGCGTTTTTTGCCCGCCATGTCGACGCGAGTCGGAGGGTGAGGGAACGGGCTCGAAACGAGCTCGGGAGCGCGCGCGCGAGCTCGAGGGAAAGGGTCTCGTTACAACGCGTCGAGGGCGCGCGCGGTGAGGGTCTGTGGATCGTCTGTCATTCGTCGTCTTTGGCGACGCGCACGCGGGCGAGGGCGTCGACGACGCGACGTCGACGTTTCTCGTACCTCGCGCGACCGGCTTCGCCGGCGGCGCGCGTGGCGGCGAGACGCGCCCACGCGGCGGCGGCGAGACGCCGCGCGAGGCGGTCGCCGGGTCGACGATCGCGCGTCTGTTTCGTGATTCGGAGACTGTGAATGGGTGAATCGTCGACGGTGACGGCGACGTCGTCGTTGAGGACGAGTCGGGTGAGGGGCGCGAGGGAGGCGTCTCGGCGCACGCGAGACGGAGACGCGGCGGGAACGACGTTGAGGTTTTCCACCGCTTGCGCGTCGTCGTCTCCGTCGTCGTCGTCGTCGTTGTCCGCGGTGCCGATGGGTGTGCGAGTCACCCTCGTCTTGATGACCTCTCGCATCGCGTTCGAGAGGCTGGACGCCGCCGGACGCGCTGGCGCGCAGCTCGCCGCGGCAGCTCGCGCGCCATCGTGTGTCTCGGCGTCGAGGAGACGCAATTCGAGTCTCGGTCCGTACGCGCGCGTGTGTTTGCACGATAACTGCACCCAAACTTTATCGAGGAGTGCGTACGAGCGCACGACGCGGTCGTCGTCGACGCGTACGATATCGAGCCGATCCTCGTCGGGTGACGTCGAGCGTCTTGCCGCGAAACCGTCGACGCCGACGCTCCGTTTCGCGCGAATCCAATTCGACGACGAAGGGTCCGGTTCAAACTCGCTCTCGGCGAGCTCTTTGATCGCCCATCCATTATCTTCGTCCACGAGACGCACGGGCGCTTTGATGTGGAACGACGGTAGAAACACCATGACGCCGTCGTCTCTGATTTCGTGCACCACCGCCGCCTCGACGGCGGGCTTTTCCCGCAAGAGCCACAAGAGGTAAATCTCTCCACATCGAGACTGCGCGAGTTTTGATGCTCGATTACGTTCGTTGAGGTGCGTCGCGAGCGACTCGAGGAGTTCCGGTGACATCGATTTGGACCCTCGCGACGACGCGGCGTCGCCGGCGGCCTCGGCGGCTTCGATCAACTGACGATGCACGACGACGTCCGCGTACCGACGAATGGGCGACGTAAAGTGCGTGTAGTACGTCAACGCGAGTCCATAGTGTCCGAATCCACCGTCCGTGTCGGAGACGGATCCGGAACTCACGTATTGCGCCTCGGACATGGCTCGCGTGGCGAGTCCGCGAAAGAGCGTCGTCACTTCCGCGTCCGAGCTCGCGGCGATTCTCGCCAACGACGCGCTCAGCGCTTCGCCGCTCGAACAGTCGAGTTCGACGCCTTTCGCCGCGGCGAGTTTCGTGAGTTCGGCGAAACCTCCCTCGCGAGGCGGTGCGTGACGGCGAAGGAGCGCGTTGGACGGGGACGCTTGATGCGTCACTCGCGCCGCCGCGCTGTTCGCCAAAATCATCAACTCAGCCACCACTCGCATCATCGGCACCTCCGCTTTTTTGATCACCTCGGTGGGCGATTTCGTCCGCGCGTCCGTCTCGAATCTCAATTCCGCGCTCTCGAGTTCCACGGCGCCGTGCTCGAGTCTGACGGCGTTGGTCTTGTTCGCGAACGCCACGAGCGTTTGTAAATCTTTTCGAACGACGTCGATGTCGCGCGCGTCTGGAAACGCGTTGGCGGCGGCGCCGTCTTCGAGAGGGAGAGGTTTTTCGTCGTGAATCGCTTGCGCCTGGTAATACGTCATCTGATGGCGCGAATGAATCACAGAGCGTCCGAACCACACGTCGACGACGTCCATCTTCTCGTCGAGGCGCCACACGCAACTCACCGCCAGGCGGTCTCGACGCTGTAAGAGCGAGGCTAAGTTTTCGCTCAGTAAGCTCGGGAGCATATCCAATCGTCGATCGACCAAGTACACGGTGGTGCCTCGAAGACGCGCCTCGTAATCGAGAAGCGTCCCCGGACGCACAAAGTACGACACGTCGGCGATGTGGACGCCAACCTCCACGACGGCGCCGTCGCTCCCCCTCTCGTCGAGAAAGTGCACGCTGAGCGCGTCATCGACGTCCGTGCATCCGGGAGGATCGATCGAACACGCCCTGTGGTGTCGTAAATCTCGTCGTCTCGTCAACTCGTCCGGCGGGACGACCCAGTTTTCGCCCTCGCGCGGAAGCTCGGCGAGCGATTGCGCGCCGAAAGCATCGGCGGGGATATCGTATCGCGCCAAGAGCGCCGCCATCTCACAATCCACGTCACCGACGGCGCCCAGCACCTTGATCAGGTGACCGCACGGGTAGCGTTGATTCGTATGCCATCGGTCCACGCGCACGACGAATCGCGCGCCGACTAATTCGTGCGCGCGACGCGTCAGCAGCTTCACTTTGACCATTTTCCCATCCATCGGCGCACACAGCGCGCCGTTTCGCGTCGCGTGCGGATTGCGCGCGATCTCTTCCTCGTCCGCCGCGTCTAAACACGCGACGATATCTCGCGTCGCGCGTTGTAAAATGCCTACAATTTTCCCCGTGCGCGTCCTCGGCGTCAATTCCGACGTCGAAGCGTCCCCTTCGCGCACGTTACGCTCCTCCTCCATCACGGTGTTTATCTTCGACGCGCACCACTCGTCTTCAGGTAAGATTTGCACCGCGACGACGTCCCCGTGCATCGCTCTGTTCATCGCGCGTTTCGACGACACGAAGACGTCGCCGACGTACCCCTCGCACGTCGTCCCCAACGCCTTCACTCGCAACGTGCCTCGCGTCAGCGAACCGTCGCCCACGCCCGCCAACAAATCGCTCTCGCTCAAATGCGGCTCGTACGCCGCGCCCGACGTCGACGGCGCGCGCGCCTCCTCGACGACGGCGCGCGCCGCCTCGAACGCCCGCCGCGCCGCCGCGTCCTCCTCGTCCGCACAAAACCGTTCCACGAACGCGTCCACGCTCACGACCACCACGCCTCGAGGCGTATCTTCGCGCATCGACGCCGCCTGGTCGTCAGAGACGACGACGATGGGAAACTTTCCCTCGACTTTACTCGCGTAATACGCCGCCGCCGCCGTCTCTCGGGACGCGCCAGCGCCGAGCTCGCGCGCCCATCTCGCCATCTCCGCGCAGTGCTCGTCGTCAAACGCGAAGAGACGTCGTCGCCGATCGTCGAACGCGCGCTGCATCGTCCCTCGCCACCGCGCGCGGGCCCCGGACGTCGACGCGCGTCTCTTCCCCAACCGCCGCGTCGTCGAGCGCAGCGCGATGACATCATTGACGTGCCCCGACGCGAAAACTTCGCCGTAGAGCTCCCACGCGCGCGCGTCCGGAATGACGTACATCTTGGCGCCGTCCTCGGCGCGCGCGAGGGCGTTGGCGCGACCGCATCGCGCGTTGAGCTCGCGATGGGCGTCGCACTCGGCGCTTCCGCACGCGACGTCCGAGCGGGCGTAGGATTCGCGCGAGGCGACGCCGCGCGCTCGGCGCGCGGCAGGTGCGTCCGAGGGCGTCATGACGCGCGTCGGCGCCGCGCGCGCGGGGCGGCGCGCCGCGTGCGCGACGGTGTGTGTCGACGCTCGCGCGAGACACGGCGAGCGCTCGAACGAGTGACGTGATTCGATCGTTCGACGCCCCGCGAACGATGGAATAGGAACGGAGCGTCATCATCGCGCGTTTGGTTTTTCGTGCGTGAGACTACATACTGTACACTACGGGCGCGTGCGTTTATCCGCGACGACGGTTCGTTTCGTTTCGCTACGTCCCGCCGTACGCGCACGCCGACAGCGCTCTATTCAATCGATTCACCCCGTTCGCGATCACCTCCGGCACCAACCCGCTCGAACCTCGAGTCCACGCGTCGACCGCACCGCTCGGATTCATCGACACGACGGTGTATCCCCACGTCGTGACCGCCTCGCGTCGTCGTCGATCGACGACGACGACGCGCGGCAGCGTCGACACTTGAAATCCCCGCAACGCCGCGTTCGTCGCGTCCACCCGTCGCGCCCGCGCCTCGCTTCCCTCATCATCCATCGCGGGACGCAAAAAACTCGATCCGTGCGCGCCGAGACACGCGTACGAATTCGACGCGTCGCAGCTCACCGCCGCGACGTCGACCCGCGCCGACTCGGCGTCCGCGAACGCGCGCAGCGTCGGCGCGAATCGCCGACACGCCCCGCACCCGTCTCGAACGAACACCACCAGCGTGAAATCTTTCGTCTTCGTCGCCGGCGATCCATCCGCGGTGACGAGGGATAACGATTCGATCGAGGCGACGCCGTCGTCGTCGTCCCGACAACCGCGACGACGCCGACGACCATCATCGTGCGCCGCACAGCACGCGCCCGCCGCCGCGCTCGGCGGCGCCCCCGTCCCCCCACACGTCGCGCACGCGTTGAATCCATCCGCCGCCGCGCGCACGCCCGTCCCCGCACACGCACCGCACGGCGTCGTCATGTGACGCGATGGATGAATCGAATGAAGAATAAATGGGAATCGATCCGATCCGATCCTTTCGCGCGCGAACCACCCCTCGAATCGCCCTCGAACCGACACCACCGCTCGAATCACTCTCGACCCGATCGTCTCTCGCAAGCGCGCGCGTCCGCTCGCGCCTCGCGCGAATCAATGAAGACGAATGCGCGCGCGCACACATGTTCACGTTCACGTCATTCCACACACCCCGACGCGCGCGGGCCTCGCCTCGCCTCGCCGCGCCCTCGACCATGGAGGTGGCGGACGTCGTCGCGAAACCGATGCGAGACTTCGCCAAGGACTCGGTGCGTTTGGTGAAGAAGTGCACGAAACCGGACGCGAGGGAGTTTTGGAAGATCGCCTCGCGCACCGCCACCGGGTTCGTCGTCATGGGTTTCGTCGGGTTCTTCGTCAAGCTCATCTTCGTGCCCATCAATCAGATCATCCTCAGTTCGTGATCGCGGAGAGAGCGAGAGGGGAGAGCGGAGGAGGAGGAGGAGGCGCGACGAGACGAGACGACGACGCGCGCGCGAGAGAGAGAGAGATGCGATGAGATTATGAATGAGATTACGAATGGATGGACGAGACGCGCGCGCGATGTAACGAGAGCGACGACACCGACACCGACTCGACTCGACTCGACCCACCGACTCGACTCGACCGACGCGACGGACTCGATCGACGCGCGCGCGCTCGACGCGACGCGACGCGACGCGACGCGACGCGATCCCGATCGACCGCGGACACACACCAGACCAGACCAGTACATGGTCTCTATAGAACCCTCACTATGAAGTCTCGTGAATCCTTGAGTCGTGATCGGTCACTCGGAGAGGGTCGCACGGTAACACCATTCAATGGGACGCATCGAGACGATCGACAGATGCGCGCGAGACACGCGCGCGCGCGACCGTGACGTGACGTTGGACGCTCGAACGCGCGCGTCGACGATCGGGGACGTCGTCGTCGACTGTGGAGCGTCGACGCGCGCGGGACGGAGGACGCGAGAGACCCATCTCACGCATCGAGCGCGGTGGTGTTTCGTGTGTAACACCTCGGTCGTCATGGGGACGCGGGGACGCGGGGACGCGGAGCGCGCGCCGTTGCTCGCGACGACCGCGGCGGTGGATTGTGAGCTCGGGAATGGAACGGTCGATCGCGAGGAGGAGGGGGCGCGGTGCGAGCGTGGACGCGGGCGATGGGTGACGAAACGACGCGCGGCGTGGGTCTTGGGCGGATGCGCCGTCGTCGCCGGCGCGGCGGCGTGCGCGCTCGGGACGCGGGCGAATGGTGGTTCGTTGATGACGTGGAAGAGTGCGTTGGGTACGAAGAGGGAGAATGCAGCCGCGCGTCGTCGCGCGCGCGCGGTGCGGTCGAGGAGAGAGGCGGCGAGGGAGCGCCGCGCCGAGGAGCGAAGAGCGCTCGAGGATCACGCGAATGACGTCTTGCGAGAGATCGCGCGCGAAGCCTCGCCCGAGGACGCGCGACAGATGGTGGAGGAGGCGATCAGACGGGTGGAGATTACGAAAAAATCCGAGGCGTTCGCGCACGCGTACGACATGGCGCGGTTAGGGGATGAGGAGTTGGTTGACGACTTGGAGGTTGATCCGCACACCATCATGGATCCGAAGGAGTTCGCCAAGCTCACCGTGGATGAGAAGAACGCGCTTCGACGACGCATGCGCACGGCGCTTCGTAAGGTTCGAGAGGAATTGAAGACGAACGCACCGTCGAGTGCGCGGGCGAAGGGACAGGCGGCGGCGAGGCGACCGGGTGCGAACGTCGCCGCGGCGAACGCCTCCGCGGCGAAGAGGAGACGCGACGCCGCCGACGCCAACGTTCGAGCCAAGGGTGAAGAGAAACGGAAAGAGATCTCAAACGATGCCGAAAAGTTGATTCAAGAGATTCGTGAGGGCGTGGAGAAGACGTCCTCGGCGCTTCGTGAGGCGGCCAAAGAGGAGGGAACGAAGGAGGCGGCGGACAAGGCGGAGAAGGACATCGCGCAACTCGTGCACGCGACGAATGAACGCATCGAACTCATTCAAAAGAAGACTGAGAAACGATTGTCGCTCATCAGCGCGGTAACGGAGAGGCATTTGTCCGGACGCACGTCCGGAACGAAGACTTTGACGAACGCCGTAACGAAGAGCAAGCCGACTGTCGCCGCCGACGCGGATTCCGCCGAGGAGCGCCAAGCTGCGCGCGCGGAAATTCGAGAGAGATTGCAGGCGGGAAAACTCAAGGAACGCGAACGTGAGCAAGCAAAGAAGTCGCACGATCATTCTCAACGTCGAGATGAGGACGATCACGCCGACGTCGGCGGTAGCGAGAGCGACGCCACCGATGAAGATTCCGCCGCCGCGCGCCAACGCGCTCGCGATGAAATTCGCGACAAGGAGCGCGCGCACAAGGAGATGCTCAAGGAACGCGCAGAATCCCTCGTCAAGTCTCGTGAGATGCGCCAAGAGGCACGCAAAGGCGACCACGGCGAACGCGCTAACGTGGGCCAATCGGGACGCGATGAGAAGCGTAAAGCGTCCGAAGACGCCGCAGCCGAGCGCCAACGCGCTCGCGATGAAATTCGCGAAAAGGAGCAAGCCAAGGAGGAGGCCAAGGAAGAGATGCTTCGAGCGCGCGGTAAGGCGAGAGAGGAAGAGCGGCAGGCGCGACGCGACAAAGTCGAGGAGAAAGAAGCGCGTCGCGACGAAGACGACGAAGACGACGAAGAAGCGCGTCACGACGAAGATGAAGACGACGACGACGACGACAAAGAGGTGGTGCTTCGCTCCAAGACTCCCAAGAGAAGACACGCGTTCGCGCCGCGGCGAAGGTTTCCGCGTTCTCGAACTGCCTTGATGGGTGAGGAGGAACAAGAATACGACGAGCATTACGATCGACGCGTCGCTGTGCTGAGCGAACAGGACGCCAGGGACATCGAGCGCGAAGCAAAGAAAGAGGAGCAACGACAAGAGAAGGAAATCGCAGAGGAATCCGCCATGGCGACGGAGCTCAAGATTAAAAACCGTCGCGAACAGCGGAAGATCGATCGACAGGAGAAGGAGGAACTGGAAGCCAAACGTTTGAAGGAGCAGCGCAAGAAGGAGGCGCTGCAGCGCGACGAGACCATCACGCGTCTTCAGGAAGCCATCGCCGAAGAAAAGTCCAAACACGTCAAGACGAAGAATTTCATCGGCACCATCGATGACAAGCTTCGACAGTTCGAAGATATGAACGATCAGTTTCAACAGACTTTGGATACATTGGAGGCGCAGATGAAAAACATCTCCGTCGAGCAAAGGCGGATGCAGAGTGAACTCGACAAGGATGATGAGAGCGACAGGTCCAAGTTCAATTTGCTTCAGGAACGCGTCGAGGAGCTCTACGCCAAACTCATGAAGTGGAGAAAGAAACAAGACCGAGAGAACAATGCCGATCGGTTGGATGACGGAGTCATCGCGAAGACGACAAAGAAACTTCAAGAACGATTGGATTCGTTAACCACTTCGATTGAGGCGTGGCGGACCGCAGAAAAGAAGGCTGATGCAGACGAAGCCGACGAGGCCGAATACGATGCGCTTCAGGACCGCATCGCGGATTTAACCTCTGAAATCGATGATCTCGAATCGAGTAACGCCGAGGACAGTGAGAACTCCGAGTACAATGCGCTCGAGAGACGACTGGCGGAGCTCACGAGTAAACTTGACGACATCGATTCGGCGAGTCCTCAGTCTGAGGTCGCTTCGATGGGAGCGTCCGAGTACCAAGCTCTTCAGAGCGGTATCGACGCTCTTTCGAGTAAAGTCGATGTCTGGGGAAGGCGGCGAAACCTGGGGCAAGCGCCTGGCACGAGCGCGCACAATGAAGCGCTCAAGGATCGCGTCGAGCACCGATACCCTCAGCGACAATACCCCGTTTCGACCGAATCCAAGTCCAAGGACGCCGAGGCTGACGCGCTTAAGGCTCGCGTCGACCAGTTGACTAAAAAGCTCGACGAGGCGAACGCTGAGTGCAAGAGAGCGCGGAAAGAGGCGACGAAAGAAGCCAAGCGAAGGCAAAAGGCGGAGACGTCGGCGTTGGAGGAGCGCATCAAGACGCTCACGGAAGAGGTGGAGGAGGTGAGTGAGAGCCAAGAGCAAGAAGAGGCTAATACAGATGACGCCATGAGTGAGCCCGGGCAACGTCTCAACAATCAGCTCACGGGACTCATGAACAAAATCCACGATATTGAGGAACAGAAGGATCAAGCCGGCGATGACGCAAAATCGACCGCCATGCAAGATCGCATCGCCGAGCTGATGAATAAAATCGACGACTTGAAAAAGAAGAAAGATCAAGACGAAGATGAAGCGAAAAACAGGGCGATGGAACACCAAATCGACGAGTTGGTGAACAAAATCGACGGCATGGAGAAGAAGAAGCTCCAGGATGAAAACGCCGAGAAGGCCGCCAAGTCGACCTCACTGATCGAGTCTCGCGTCGACGAGTTGACAAACATTCTGAACCGAAGCATAGTCGAAAACGATAATGAAGATGCAGAAGTGCAGTCGATTCGGGACCGCATCACAAGATTGACGAGCCAGGTCAGCGCTGAGGAGCAATCTCAAAGTGAAGAGGACTCCATGATTCAAGCTGAGCAGGAGGCGATCAAAACTCGATTGACTGAGATGATCAAGGTACTCAACGAAACGGACACCATGCGAGAGCAGGCGCGAGACACCGTCTTGGACGCTAAAAACAAGGTGATGGAGGATCGCATCGAATGGCTGACAAAGAAACTCGACGAGGAGAACAAACGGGTTGACGAAGAGGTGAACGAGGATCGAGCTGAAAACAAGGCGATCGGGGAACGCATCGATGCACTGACAAATAGACTCGATGAAGCGAACGACGCTCAGCACCAATACCCCGTTTCGACCAATTTCAGCGACGCCGAGGCTGACGCGCTCAAGGCTCGCGTCGACGAGTTGACTGAAAAGCTCGACAGGGCGAACGCTGAGCGCGAGAGAGCGCTGAAAGAGGCGACTGAAGAAGCGATGCGAAAGCAAGAGGCGGAGAAGTCGGCGTTGGAAGAGCGCGTCGAGACGCTCACGGAAGAGGTCGAGGACGCGACTGAGAGCCAAGAGCGAGACGCGCTCGACGCGGCATTGATTCAAAAGCAACAAGAGGCTGATAAAGATGTCGCCATGAGTGAGCTCGAGCAACGTATCAATCAGCTCACGACGCAGATCCATGACGTAAAGAAACTCCGCAAGAAGGAGGACGAGGACATTGCATCCGGCGTGAGTGCAGAGACGCGCGCGGATACAGATGACGACGCCGTCAACGATCTCACGTCGGAAATCAACGCCTTGGACGGTGAGTTAGGAACTTTGAGACAGATGCACGCGCAAGCGCTCGCCGATCGCGCCGCGCGCGCGCGCGCGGAGAAGGAATCGGAGGAACAAGAGGAGATTGAAGACGACATTCAAGACGCAAAGGAAATCAACGCTTTGAAGGGGCGCATCGACACACTTATGTCGACGATTCATGACTTGGAGGATGAAATTCAGAGTCAGCCCGCGGATCAAAAACATTACTTTGATCCCGATTTGTTCCGCAAGCGTCCGGATGGGTTGGACACGGATTTCGGCTCGCCGCTCGACTCGTCGCGAGAGTCTGGGGTGTACTACGCGTGCGATCAACCGAATCAGTGCATGACGAGTGTGACGCTGCTCACGCACGAGAACAAGTTGTTGGGCATGAAAGGGGCGTGCGGGAGTGGATCATCGGCGACGGATGTTCGAACCGGTGGGTACGATATGTTTCCAAGAAGGTCGAGCGTCGACTTTACCGGAAATCAGTGCAAGGTGGAATTCGCCGACGACTCGCGAACGTTTTTCGTGCACTCAGAGGACGAGGCCATCGTGGGCCTCTCCAAGGATGGATCCGAGAACACCGAATGCGGTCGACGCACATCTACCACCGCGGCGTCGGCGATCAAGTATCAGTGCACCAACCCGAAGGCGTGCGTTGTCGGCTATTACGTCAAAAATTCGTACAAAAACCTCGACTCGGCGCGCGTCGAGGAGGATTTGACGATTCAAAAGGTAGATTTCATCTGTTCCGACGGTCAGCTTGCGGTCGATCCGGTCACCTTGCGACACGATTACGGTGAAATTTCACTCGAACCGGAATTTAGCGTCAAGGTGGCCAACACGCCGCAGGCAGATGGTACCATCAAGCGCATCGTGACGCCGTACCTCGCGCTCAAGACGAACACGGTGGTGAGCGGCACGTTCCTCATGTCGGTGCGCATTCGCGACGTCACCGCGTTGGCGCCTGCGGACCGAGCGGGATGGTGCACGCAACAAAAGGTGCAGGCGCACCTCAACTACGTCGAGACGTGCCGCGAGGGGAGTAAACTGTGCGCCAAGACGACGTCCGTGTACAATCCGCAGGGCGCCGAGTTCGTGCTCAAGTACGGTGAACAAAGTTTCGATCTCCTTGACGGGGATGCCCACGAGTCGTCGCGAATCGCCATCACCAACCGCAAGGATGGCTTGTCGTCGGCGAACGCGTACTCGCTGCGCAAGATTCCCATGCGTCCGGATGAAGAATTCTTCAAATTCGGACGCTCGTACGAGGTATGCGCGGCCGCCATCGAGCGGTCCAAATTTAAGACGAAACTTTACCATCAATCCACGGGAGAGGTGAAGGAATCCTTCTTCAACCGTCACTTGGATGGGTCGGCAAGATTCGTCGGCTCGCACTCACGCGCCGGCGGCATGCAAGGCGGTCCGCGCCACTTCACCGCGACGGCCCCCGCCGCACCGACCACCTCACAGATGACGGCGCTCGATTGCGAAAACTGTCAAGTCTCCGGCGGCGTCCAACCGATCGCGGATCGACAAAACCTCGACGGGTACCCGGCGTCGCCCGCGGCGACCCATCCCGCGGGACGCCGCGCCTATCCCGCCGACGACGACGCCGAGGCAAACGTCCACGCCAAGTCGATTCGCGACCGTCTTCACGACATGTTCCTCAGGACGCACGAGTGAGAGAATGACCATTGAATCAATCAATCAATCAATCATCTCTGTAAACTTACGGTTAATGTTTAACATTCAGACCGACGCGAACAAAAAACCTTTTCACTTTTTCACCTCACGCAAACATCAATCATTCGTCGTCACTCGAAGCCGCGAACGATCCCGCGTAGGTGCGCGCGACTCGACCTCGATTTCTCGCGAATCTCCACCTCGATCGAAACCACGACTCAGTCAGCTGCCGACGCGCGAGACTCACGCGTCGGCGCGTTACGCTCGTGGGACATTAAATGCCGAACCGCGTCGTCGTCGATCGACGTCGTTTTGACGCCGATCGACGTCGCGATGCGCGGCGCACGCGATGATTCTCTGCGAACGCGCGCGGTGTATGACGTTTCGTCGCGTTCGTCGTCGTCGACGCACTCGTGCGCGCGATGAGACGGCGCGGGTCGGGACGGCGCGCGCGCGCGAGAGGGTCGCGACAAATCCTTGTTCATTCTTCTCGTTCCTTCTTCGTGCGTTCTCGACGACGACGCGATCGATCGATCGATCGATCGATCGATCGATCGACTGACTGACTGACTGACGCGCGGTTTCGGTGTCGGTGTATCGGTGTCGCAGACGCGCGACGCGATTCGAGAGACGGAACTGATTCGTGAAGAATTTTACTTGCAGTTACATACATTGATTGTGTTTCGTTTCATTCCGTCCCTAACGATACATTCCACGGCGGGTGTTCTGTCGCGCCGTCGACGACGACGGCCGTGTTTACGCCGCGATTTTCTCGGAAGAGGAAGAGGAGGAAATTCTTGAAAGAATTTCTCCTCGGAAATTTTTCAAAACGCCTTGTATCGGCCACGCGCTGGCGTCCCCCAAAGCCTGCGTTTGCGCGCGCATCAGAGTTCCTCGTCGTCAGTCACGCGCTCGTCGTCGTCGCGCGAATCGAAATTGCGAAAAAAAACAAAAAAAAAATCTCCCTCGACGCGGTGAGTGACGTACGCAAATGGTGTGCCCCTCAATCTGTTTCGTAATCTGTTGTAACATCTCCACCTCCTCGACGCGCGCGTCGCCTTTCACCAATCGCTGCATGATGTTGTACATCCAGCTCGTGCCCTCTCTGCACGGCGTACACTGCCCGCACGATTCGTGCTTGTAAAAGTACGCCAAACGAGCGATGGCGTCGACGACGTCGGTGGATTTATCCATGACGATGACGGCGGCGGTGCCCAAGCCGCTTCCCGCCTCCTTCAACGCGTCGAAATCCATCAAGACGTCGTCGCACGCCTCCTTGTTGAGCATGGGCACGGAGGAGCCGCCCGGAATGACGGCGAGAAGGTTGTCCCATCCGCCTCGAACTCCCCCCGCGTGCTTTTCGATGAGCTCGCGCAAGGGGATGGACATTTCCTCCTCCACGGTGCACGGTTGATTGACGTGTCCCGAGATGCAAAACAACTTGGTGCCGGCGTTATTCTTGCGACCGAACGAGGCGAACCACTCGGGTCCGCGTCGCAAAATGGTGGGCGCCACGGCGACGGTTTCAACGTTGGTCACCGTCGTCGGACATCCGTACAAGCCGACGTTGGCGGGAAACGGAGGCTTCAATCGAGGTTTCCCTTGCTTACCCTCCAACGATTCAATCAACGCCGTCTCTTCGCCGCAAATGTACGCGCCGGCACCGTAGTGAATGTTCACGTCGAAATCCAGCCCGGTGCCGCACGCGTTTTTGCCCAAATATCCCGCCGCGTAGCACTCCGCCAACGCCCGCTCGAGCGCCAATCGCTCGTTGACGTACTCTCCCCGAATATAAATGTACGCCGCTCGCGCCCGCATCGCCGTTCCCGCGATCAAGCACCCCTCCAACAATTTATGCGGATCGTGTCGCATAATCTCTCTGTCTTTACACGTCCCCGGTTCGCTCTCGTCCGCGTTGACGACCAAATAACTCGGTCGCCCGTCGCTCACCTTGGGCATGAACGACCACTTCAACCCGCTCGGAAACCCCGCCCCGCCTCGTCCACGAAGCCCGCTCGCCTTCATCTCGTTCACGATCCAATCCGCACCGAGCTCGACCAGAGATTTCGTGTTATGCCAGTCCCCGCGCGCCATGGCGCCCTTTAAAAACGCGTCGCGCGTCCCGTACAGGTTGGTGAAGATGCGATCGGCGTCGGCGAGATTCCCGTGCGCGCGCGCGGGTTCGTCCGATGCGTACGCGCGACGACCCCGCGTCGCGCTGAGCGTCGCGCGCGCCGCGTTCGTCGTCGTCGTCGTCGTCGTCGTCGTCGTCGTCGTCGTCGCGATCGTCCCCGCGCGCGCGCGCGAGGCGAGCGCGAGGAGGGCGCCGCGTCGACGGAACATGCGCGCCGGCGACGCGAGACGAGAGACGAGCGCGTCGGCGAGAGGCGCGAGGAGGGGACGCGCGCGCGCGTCGCTCGCGTCGGCGCGAAGTGACGCGAACGGTGGCGCGGGGTGCGGGGAAAACCTCGTGTGTGTGTCGAGTGTGTGTTGTACTTTGATGGTGTATTTTGTATTAATGTATGGAGCGTGCACTCCCACGCGAGCTCTGGCTCTCGGTCGCTCGCCGACTCGACGCGCGTCGTCGTCGCGCGCGATGACGGTCATCGCGCGCGTCGTGCTTTTTTCGTTTCGAATATGAGCACGCGCCAGAGGCCGAGGACGAAGGCGTCGGTCTCGGCGTCGAGCACGGGTTCGAGGTCGGCGACGAGCGACTCGGGACGCGCGCGCGCGCCGAGTTTATCCACGACGAAACGCACGAGCGCGGGCTCGGATTCGCCCATGAGCGTCGTGAGTTTTTTCGAGATCCACTCGCGCGCGACGTCGTCGATGGAGGCGGCGTCGTAGACGGACCAATCGAGCGGGTGGGCGAAGACGTCGGCGCGAGACGTGGGAACGGACGCCACGAGTGCGGCGACGTCAATCTTTGACGACGGTCGGTCGCGACGACTCGCGTCGTCGGTGTCGGCGTCGAAGACGTTCGGACGGTCGGCGGCGGCGAGCGCGGCGGATAATCCTCCGCGCGCTTTGTTCGTCGTCGTCGTCGAAGTCGTCGTCGAAGTCGTCGATTTTTTGGACGCCAAGTCGAACGACGTCGGCGGCGGCGGCGGGACGTCCACGAGCGTCGCGGCCGGTTCGGCGAATCCACGCACCGTCGTCGTCGCCGTCGGTTTCGCCGTCTCCATCGCCGTCCTCTCCGCTCTCTCCGACGCTCTCTCCGACGCTCTCTCCGACGCTCTCTCCGACGCTCTCTCCTTTTCCTGCTCCGCCTCCTCGGCGACGCGGTCTCTCTCGTCCCTCTGCTTTTCCGAATCGCGAAATCGTCGTCGCTTGGAGCGCTCGCGCTCGGATTTCTTCCACAGAGGCGTCCAATACTCGTCGTCGTCGCTCGCGTCGCTCTCGCCCTCGCCCTCGCCCGCCGCCGCGTCCCGCCGCGCCGCCTTGCGTCTCGCCTTCGCGCTCTCGTCGTCCCCGCGCACGCGTCTCGAACGCTCGCGCGCCAACGACCGAACCAATTCATCCAACTGTTTCTCTTTTTCCCTAAACGCGCGCTCCGCGCGCTCCGACGCCTCGTACTCGCGTCGTCCCCGAACGAACCTCGGCGGCGCGTCCTCCCTCGACGCCGACAGCCTTCGTCCCGGCGGCGACTCCGCGCGTCCCCCACCCCCACTCACCGCTCGCGCCGCCGTCACCGTCGTCCCCACCGATTTTTCCACCACCCCACTCGTCGTCGTCTCCGATTTCCCTCCCCGAATCGCGTCTCGATCGTCGTCTCGATCGTCTCGATCGTCTCGGTCCCGCCTCGCGTCTTCCTCTTCGCCTTCGCCTTCGCCTTCGCCCGCCTCCCTCTCCTCAATCTCACCCTCCTCCGATTCCGACCCATCCGACGACGCTCTTCGAAACACCCTCCCCATCCCTCGTCTCGCCTCCGTCACCCCTTTCGCCTCCGCCTCGAGATCCGCCTCCCCGAGCGTCTTCGCGCGCGTCTCCGCCGCCGCGCGCGTCGCCGCGTTCGGATGACACACCGCGCGTTCCCCCCCCCCAACCTCGAGCCCGTCCAGCGCGCGCGCGCACGTCACCGCGCCGCGAACGTCTCGAAACGTCGCGAACCCGAACCTCTTGGGCGCGTCCGTTCGAGGATCGCGCGCGCGCGTCCACGTCTCGACGTCCCCGCACAGAGACAACGCCTCGACCACCGCGTCATCGCGCTCGAGCGCGAGGGGAAGCTTCCCCACGTACACGCGTCGGTCGGACATGACGACGAGACGTTCTCGCGTCGAGTCCCCACGATTCGGTGGACGCGACGCGCGAGGCGTCGACGTGTGCGGCGCGAATCGCGTCGCATTTTATCATCTTCCGAGCGCCGTGGTCGCATTCGTCGCCGCACACGTCGACGCCTCGTCGAGCGATGCGCGCGACGCGCGACGCGCGTCTCGCGCGCACGTCTCTCGATCGCGTCGTCTCGTCGTCGTCGTCGTCGCGATCGAGGACGAGACGAGAGAGGACGCGAATTCGCGCGCCCGCGCGCTCCAAGACATCCCTCGACGACGTCGACGCGAACGACGCGAACGACGACGAGACGACGCGGATGACGTTCGACGACGGTCGACCGCTCATCGACGTCTCCACCGCCATGTCCAAGGCGAGCGTGAAGCGATCGAGCTCGATCGGACCGCCCGTGGCGAGACCGAACGTGATGCGATCGAGGGCGGCGACGCTCGCGGCGTTGGACGAGGCGCGCGAGGACGAGCGAAGCGAGGAAGAGGAGAGTGATGAGGCGAGACGACGTCGAGAGCGTCGAGGGAGGGGGCGAGAGGGAAGGAAAAAGGGTGAATTTTCGTTGGACTCGAGCGATGCGCGAGGAGTGGTGGAATGGATGGCGAGATCGACGGATGAGATGTTGGACGATTTGGAGGCGCGCGAGGCGCCCGAGGCGGTGGCGGCGTGGAAGTTGAGCAAGGGCGCGGAGCGCGTGGTGGAAAACCCGGCGGTTCGAGCGACGGTGGGTGTTGTGGGGAAGGTGGGCGCGGCGGCGGTGAAAACGGCGGCGCCGATCGTGTTGGATGGGGCGGGGAAAGTGATGAAGGAGGGATCCAAGTTGGCGGTGCGCGCGGCGGTGTCGGCGGCGGCGGCAAAAAAGGACGGTGCGAAGAGAGGGTCCGAGGGAGGACGGAATCGACGCGCGTCGGGAACGAACGGTGCGTCGGATTCGTCGGATTCGTCGTTGTCGGAAGGGATATTCGGGGGATTGGGTCTGCGAAAGAAACAACAACCCATCGAGCCGGAGAAGCCGAAACCGCTCGCCACCATCGAGGCGGCGTTGGGAAAGACGAAGAAACCCAAACCTGCGGCGCCAAAAAAGGGTCTGTTTAATTTCGGGTCGTCGAACGCGTCCGAAAAGGAAGTTAAGACGAAAAATCGCGACGGCGGCGGAGGAAAAGGTTTTTTCCGCTAGCGCGTCGCGCGTCGCGAGCGCTGTACGAGTAGACGACGACGAGGATGCAATTCAGAAATGATTACAACTTCTTCAATGTGAATTTATTCATTTATTCGCGATGATAACTCGCTCAATTTAAAAAACGAAACGCCTTTTTTTCGCGAATCGAACGGCCTTTTAGTAATCGACGATGGTCGATTTTTCTTGATTGATATTTGATTTGATTCGGTTGGACACTCAACCGCGTAATAAGAGTCGTCAACTTAGAAGCAGAAACAGAAAGAGCTGGACTTTTGTTCGACGACCGGTGCTTCCTTCTTCGGTTCCTCCTTCGCGGGCTCCTCCTCGCCCTTGCCGCCGCCGAGGACAGCCGGAATGATGGACAGGGCGCGACCGAGAACCTTACCCGGAATCGCGAGCGGACCGTCTTGATTCTTGGCCCCTTCTCCCGACTCGCGTTCGGCTTCCTTGCGCGCGGCCTCTTCCGCCTTCTTCTCGGCCAAGAGACGCTCTTCATGTGCCTTTTTGGCGGCGGCGGCGGCGGCGGCGGCGGCGTCTTGTTCCGCCTTGGCCTTGGCCTTGGCTTCGGCTTCTTCGGCAGCCTTACGCGCGACTTCCTCTTCGGCAGCCTTCTTCGCCGCGGCTTCCTCAGCCTTCTTCGCCTCTTCGGCGGCTTGGCGCTCCGCCTTCGCCTTGGCTTCGGCTTCCTTCAGAGCCGCGGCGGCCTCCTTTTCAGCCTTTCTCTTCTCTTCGGCGAGCATCTTCTCCGCCTCCTTTCTCTCTTCCTCAGCCTTCTTTTCCGCCTCCTTACGTTCCTCTTCCATCTTTTTCGCCTCCGCCTCCTTCTTCGCCGCCTCCACCTCGGCCGCCTTGGCCGCCGCGTCCGCCGCCGCCGCCGCTCTCTCCTCCTCCGCCGTCTTCGCCGCGGCGTCCGCCTCCTCATACGCCGATTGAGCCTCCTCGAGCTTGGCCTCCTCGACCTCTCTCTCACTCTTCACGCGATCGATCTCCTTCATCACCTCCGCCGCTTTCTCCCCCGAGAGCGCGCTCGCGCGCTTCGAGAGCTTTCGCTCCTCTTTTTCCGATTTTTTGATCGATTTCTGCGATTTCAAAATCTTCTTCACCGCGTCCGTCTTCACCCCGTCCGATGCAGCGCTCACCTCCGACGCCTTGGCGTTCGCCTCCGTCTCTCGCGCCTTGGCCTCCTCTTCGGCGCGCGTCGCCTCGGCGACGATGTCCGCCTCGGCGCGCTTGACGAATGAGAGCCATCCCTTGCTCAATTGTCGTTCCGTCATGCTCGTCGTCGTCGTCGTCTCGGCGTGCGTCGGTCGATATCGACGCGTCGATGCGTTCTCGTGCGTGCGTGCGGTCGCGCGGTCGATCGTGCGTCGACGAGGCGCGGTGTGACGCCCGATTCAACGCATTCGCCCACAATTCAACGCCATGCATCTGCACGCGAGGAATGCATGAATGAATGAATGAATGACGCGCGTGAGTCGTCGTCGCGAGTCGTGAGTCGCGATCGTGGACGGGGATGAGAGGATGGCGGTGACCGCGGACGCGAGGCGACGAGAACGAGGACGAGGACGACGAATGCGTCGTCTGCGGTGGGTGATGATGACGGTTTTGATGATGGTTTTGATGGTTTTGATGACGCCGACGACGACGGCGCGTGCCGTGGAATCGACGATACCGAACGCGAACGACGGTGAGGCGAACGAGAATTGGGCGCTCATCGTGGACGCGTCGAGGTACTGGTTTAATTATCGACACGGTGCGAACGCGCTGTCGGTGTACAGGAGCGCCAAGCGGATGGGGATTCCGGATTCGCGCGTCGTGCTCATGTTGGCGGACGACCACGCGTGTGATCCGAGGAACGTGGCGCACGGACGAGTGTATGGAGACGCGCACGGACGGGTGGAGTTGTACGGGGACGACGTGGAGGTGGATTATCGAGGGACGGAGGTGACTCCGGAGAATTTTATACGCGTGTTGACGAATAGACACGAGCCGGGGACGCCTCGATCGAAAAAGTTGCTCCCGGGACCGAAGAGTAACGTGTTGGTGTACATCACGGGACACGGAGGGGCGGGATTTATCAAGTTTCAGGATCAGGTGGAGTTGAGGGACGAAGAAATCTCGGACGCGATCGCGCAGATGCACGCGAGACGAAGGTACAACGAGATTTTGTTTTTAGCCGATACGTGTCAGGCGGCGACGCTCGCGGCGGAGATTCGGTCGCCGAGAGTGCTCTCGTTGAGTTCGAGCGCGTTGGGCGAGAATTCGTACTCGTTGTTCGTCGATCCAAAGCTCGGCGTGCACGTCATCGATAGGTTTACGCATCACGTGCTCGCGTTTTTTGAAGCGCTCACGCCGGAGAGCGAGAGCACCATGGGCGAACTCGTCGCGTCGCTCACGCGCTTCAAATTGATGTCCACCGCCGTGTTGAACGTGAACACGTTCAAACATCGAGACGCGCGCTCGATGAAATTGAGTGAATTCTTCGGTTTCGTGTCCAAGACGCACGTATTGACCGGAGCGCTCGATTGGTTCGTCGGATCGAACGCGTCGACGGCGGAATCGACGCCGAGAACTCGAATCGAGACGCCGACCGTCGTCGCGCCGGTGGAAAAGGAGGTGAACATTCGCGAACTTGGGTTCGTGTGACGACGATGACGAGTAGCTGGTCTGTAGTGAGCGGTAGTCCCATCAGTAGTAGGGTAGAGGTAGAGTAAACAATCAAATCAATCTTTCACGCGCGTACGTCAATCCTTCGTCTTCGTCTTGGACTCGGCGCGATCGAGCCATTCGACCGCCTCCGCTTTGATCGTTCTCAGTTTGAGCATGAGTTTCGGATTGAACAGGAGCAAGTAATCGTTCGTGGTCGTGATCGTATCCAACAAGAGTTCCGTCGAATCGAGCACGAATTCTTCCACCCGTCCCTTCAATTCATCGAGCCGCTGAGACGCTCTCGCGATTTCCTCTCGCGCCGTCTCGTCCTCCTCCGCTTCGGGCGACGGCGGCGGTCGCGGCGGAGAGACCTTCAATTCCTCCTCGAAATCGAATTCATCCAACGGCGACAGTTTCATCGCGTCCTCGCGATCCGCGCGCGGCGCGGCGCCGACCGGCGCCTCCTCGACCGATGTCCCACGCTCTGAAACCCCTTCGACCCTCACGACCGATGCCATAGCACCGCTCTCCGAACGTTTCTGCCGCGAACTCGGCACTTTGAACACGATGTCCCCACCCTTGGACGATCTCGGCGATTTCGGCGTCTCCGCGATTCGCGTCGACCGCGTCGGCGTCGGCTTCGACGCCTTCATCGGCGGTTCCTCGTTCAACGATCGACCTCCCACCGGACGAATCGAACGCATCGGCGTCGTCGTCGTCGTCGTCGTCGTCGTCACCGTCGCGACGTCGGCGTCGTCGTCGGCGTCGCGCGTCCCGTCCTCGGCGCGCGCGCGCGCCTCCGTCGCCTCTTCATCCCTCGACGCCGTCGTCTCGACCTCTCTCTCCCTCTTCGCTCCCATCGCGTCGTCCCTCGCCGTCATCGTCGCGACGGTCGTCTCGTCGACGGTTTTCCCCTCCGCGCGGTCGTTCGGCGTCTCCTCGTCGCTCGCGCTCACGTCGTACGCGTCCAAAAAATGCACATCCATCGGCGTCGCCTCGAACCCGCTCGAGACGCGCGCGTTCGCCCCCGTCGGCGTCTTCACCGGCGGTCGAAACGACGAGGACGACGCCATCGATCGAGCGCGAGTCGACGACGACGCGACGCGCCGCCCGTATCCGTCGCGCGAACGAGTGACGAATGACACGACGTGACACGACATGAAATGAAATGAAATGAAATGCAGTCGCGCGTCACCACCGGTGCGCATCCTCGCGCGCCGACGACGCGACGCACGACTCGACTTCCGTCTCGCGCGTCACCGCGCGCGGTCCACCGCTCGACCGTTCGTCATCGATCCATCCGCGACGCGATCGATCGCGGGACTCGAACCGTCAGCCGCGTCGACGACGGCGACGTCGAGACTTCAATCGAGTCACGACTCGTCACGGAGATACCGCACGAGTCACGACTCGTGCCCACGGAGACGCGCGAGGCCGTCGGCCCGTCTCCGCGAGTCATGACTCGTCACTCGTCCGCGACGCCGATCGATCGCATGGCGTCGTGGTGCGCGGCGGGCGCGCGGAGACGGGCCGATGACGACGACGATCGGACGACGACGCACGGCGCGCGTGAACTCGTGGACGGACGTCTCGTCGTGTGCGTCGCGTCGCGTGGACGACGACGACGACGAAAACGACGCGATTTAAATGATGATTCGAATGATGATGAATCTGGGCACCGACGAGGATCTCGCGACGACGCGCGCGAGGACGACGAACGCGCGTGGCGAGCGATGATCGTGGACGCGGAACGAACGCGTCGGGACGTGCGACGAAGGCGCGGGATCGAACTCGCGTCGACGGGTGGGGGGATGCGGGAGAGGATGAGACGCGCGCTGGAGAGGGACGAGGCGGACGTCGACGTCGAGGGCGTGTCGACGACGATGGGTGAGAGGACGGGGAAACGCGCGAGGGGAGGGGGGGTGCGGACGTTTCGGTGGGTGACGTCGGCGTGGGAGGACGAGGAGGCGCCGAGGGGGTACGTGGAGACGTTGGAATGGATCAACGACGCGTTGGCGGAGACGCTCGCGAGGGCGAGGGCGAGACGAGACGACGACGACGACGACGGGGAAGGAGGTGGGAAAGAGGACGAGGGAGGGAGGGAGGGGGAGGGGGTTGGGGTGGGGAAGATGGCGGCGTCGCCCGTGAAAGGGACGAGCATCGGTCGGTGGTTGAGCGACCGGCGGGAGCGGGTTCGATTGGCGGCGGCGGCGGCGAGCGAAGACGAAGACGAAGAGACGCGGAAAAGAGACGCGTGAAAAGAGATGTAAAGAAGTAGAAATGAATAGATGAAACTAGCCTCGTCCGGATTCAAATCACCGACCGTCGTTGAGCGTCCAATCGTACGGTCGCGTCGTCAACGCGATCGCGTCGCCTCGATCGAGCGCGCGAATCAAAGCGTCGCGCGCGTCGCTCGGTTTCGCGTACCGAGCGACGTACCGAAGACGGGCGGTGTCGTCAGCGCCGAAATCGCGCTTGTACCACTCGCCGACGATTTTACTCACCGCGCACGATTGAACCTCGCCGTCGTCGTCGAGCGTGATGTCGAGTTCGGATTCAAAGAATGAAAACGCCGCGTCTTCGAGCTCGGCGTCCAACGTTTCGCTCGAATAGACGCGCACGGGGGGGCACGAACGTGCGCCGCACACCAAGGCAAAGTGCACGCGAGGATCTGCCGGCGCGCACACGTGATTTCTTCTCGGGTCACCCTCGCGGAAAGGACCGCGCGAGAGCCACGGTTTATCGAGAAGCGCGCCGATCGTGGCGGCACCCGGTCTGTTGCCGCGCAGGATGCCGTTCTCGATGTCATCGCACGTGTACGTCGATCCCGCGACGTCGTACGACGTCTTGGAGAAGAAATCCAAGCGTTCGAGCGTCGTCTTCGGCGCGCCGAAGACGCAGGTGCCGTGAATCACCAGCGCGTTGTAGAGGTTGATGAAGAAGGCTGTGCGTTGATCGCGGTTCATCCCGTTGAGGTGGACGCGTTGGAGCTCGTGCGTGGCGTCGACAAAGGCTTTGAACGCGGCGCTCTCGGCGGCGCCTCGATAATCAAAAACTCTGCCGTCGTCGGAGAGAAAATCGTCGTACAGCGCGGACACGCGACGACGCACGTCTTCGATGACCGTCTTCGCGTCGCACGCGTCGCCGACGAAGAGTTCACCCGCGTTTAACGGCGCGCACCCGAGCTTGGGCGCGTCGGCGCGCAATCGATACAACGGCGCGTCGGCCTCGTCATCGACGACGTCGAATCCGCGCGTGGCGTCGACGTCGGCGATGAGTCGCTGATTCACCATCTCCTCCCCGAGCTCGATCGCCGCCGATTCGCTCGACGCTTTTCCGTTTTTCATCATCCAATCCACCGCCTCCCGCGCGGTGAACGTGCCCTCGTATTTTTTAAACATTCCGAACGGCCCGCTCGAGACGCCGGCGAATCGTCGTCTCGCCCGTCTCGGCACGCCGTTTGCCTCATCCGCCATCGCGCGCGCCGTCTCCACCGCCGGCGTCGACGTCGACGCGTTCTCTTTCATTAATTTCGTCAACCACGACGACGATCCACCGCTCGGCGCGCTCGCCTTGGCCGCCGCGCGTGCCTCGGCGCCCGCCGCCCACGCGTCCGCCGCGTCGCGAAGCTTCGCGGGCGCTCCCGGAATCCCCTCGCTCGCCGCTCGCCTCGCCTTGGCCTCGAAATCTCCCGCGTCTAATCCCTCGCACGTGTCGTCCGCGCCACCGTAGATCTCTCCCCCGACGAACACCTGCGGGACGGACCGAAAGCCCGCGAGCTCGGAGCTCGTCGCTCGAAGCGCCGCCGCGTCGTCGACGTCGATCACCTCGTACGCGATGCCGGCGCCATCGAGCGCGCTCTTGGCGCGTTTACAGTGCGGACACGAAGACGTGGAGACGATCGCGACGCTCGCGCGTTCTCCCGCGTCCTCGTTCGCGCTCGACGACGCCGAGACGTCATCGGATGACGATGACGCCGACGCGGTGACGTTCGCGCGTCCGCGCGCGGTGACGCTCGCGCGTCCGCGCGCGCGCGCCGTCGAGGACGACGACGACGTCGAGGACATCATCACCGACGATGCGTTTCTCGCGCACGCGCGCATGGTCGCGCGTCGCGTCGGCGAGTGACGCGCGAGATTCCGTTCCCATTTTTCCCGTGAAGAAGGAATCGCGCAGTCATCACATTCGCGCGCGCCCGGATGCCCGCCGCCGACGCCGCGCGCGCCGCGGACGCGTTCTTCGCCACGAAACGCGTCCGCGCGCTCTTCCCCGTCCCCGGCGTCGTCTCGGTGGTGTCCCAAAACGAAAACGGGCCGTGTCCCGTGCTCGCGCTCGTGAATGCGCTGTCGCTCTCGCGCGAGCTCGACGCGGCGCGATTGACGCCGGACGCGGAGGAAGACTGCGGTGGGGCGTCCATGGACGGCATCGCGCGGGCGGTGACGTCGGTGATGCTCGAACGAGGGGAGCGGGCGGCGAGGCGAGACGGGGGGGGGGACGCGGAGACGGCGGCGAGGAGCGCGGAGGACGCGACGGCGGTGGTGCGCGCGTGCGCGACGGGCATGGACGTGAACGTGCGGTTTGACTCGTGCGAATCGTTCGAGTTCACGAGAGAGATGTCCATGTTCGACGTGTGCGGACTGCGATTGATGCACGGGTGGGTGTTGGGGGAGGAGGAACACGGAGTCGCGTGCAAGGAGGCGGTGGGCGGCGACGGGTATAACCGACTCGTGGAGCGGTTGATCGACTTGCGGACGAAGACGAGCGGTGAGGACGCGAGCGGTGGCGCGGAGAGCGTTGAGAGGGGAGTGGATGATCAATTCGCGTCGACGAGCGAGGATGGCGGCGCCGGGGATCGAGAGGAACGAGAATTGGTTCGACGAGCGATGGCCGTGTCGCTGCGCGAGGAATCCGACGCCGAGCTCGCGCGCGCGATGCGAGACGCCGACGCGATCGAGGAGTTTTTGAACGTCACCGCGAGTCAACTCACGAAGACTGGTCTGGCACAGATGCGCGAGAGGATCGAGGAGCGAGAGTACGTGGTTTGGTTTCGGAATAACCACTTTTCGGTCGTCACCAAACTCGACGGGCAACTGTACGCGCTCGTCACCGACCAAGGGTACCTTCACGAACCCGATGTCGTGTGGGAAGGACTCGGAGGCGATCGGGACGGTGATTTCTTCGATGGATCGTTTAAACCGTTCGTGCCGCACGTGGACCAGACGTCTGTCGCGACGGAGGCGTCCGTCGCGACGACGACGACGACGGCGGATTCGAACGACGCGTTGCCGGACTCCTTCCTCCGCGCCTCCGCCGATGTCTCGTCCTCCACGGCACCGAACGAGACCGAGATGGAAAAGGCAGACCATGCCATCGCGCTTCAACTCCAAGCCCAATTCGAGGCCGAGGACCGCATACGTCGCCAAGCCGCCGAGCGTCGAGCCGCGCGCGCCGACGAATCCGCGCGCGCCGAAACCGCCGCCGCCGAACCCCCCCGCGCGTCCACGACGTCGCGCCGCAAAAAATCACACCCCCCCATAAAACCAAAGAAACCATCCTCCTCCTCCGACGCGTGCGTCATCATGTAATCTTTAATCTTCACGCGACGCGTCGTCCCGTCCCGTCCCGTCCCGCCTCAGTCCATGACTCGTCCCGCGCCGGATTGCCTAGACATGTCCTCGTGGCTCCCCGTCGATTGGGATTCCTTCGCCAAGAGCGCGGGCGACGCCGCCGAGACGACCCGTCTCATGGCCCTGCGCGCGAGCAAGCAGGCCGAGATCATGTACTGCGAATCTCAAATCAAATCCGCGCTGTCCCAATTCGGACAGGATGCCTACCCGGCGATGGAATCGGACGACGCCGAGCGCGTGAAAACGCTCTTCGTCGCGTGTAAGGCGCTCGTGGACGGTCATCGAGCGGACATTCAGACGAAGCGCGGAGAGATCGAATCGATCGAGGCGGAGATGGCGCGGGTCGGGCAGGAGACGAACGCGGGGGCGTCGGCGGCGGTGGCGAGCGCGGCGGCGGCGAGCGCGCCGACGACGACGGCGAACGAATTGTGATCGAGTCGCGGTGGGTTTTGCGAGGAATACTCGTTCGAGCGCGCGTCGAGGGAACGAACGAGGCGGAGACGCGGACGATATCGCGTCATTTGTAATGTAGAGCGGCGCGCGACACGCGAGCTCGACGCGAGCTCGACGCGGGACACGTCGACGCGACGCGCATCGACGCGACTCGCGACTCGCGCGCCCGCGACGACGATGATGACGACGCGTTTCACCGTGCTGACGACGCCCGCGCGCGCGAGAGGGACTCGCGCGCGCGCGGTGACGCGGTCGGGGCGCGCGCCGCCGCCGCTGGGCGCGCGCGCGAGACGCGACGCCGCGACGATCACCGCGCGCGCGTCGCGCGAGCGACGGGGCGTCGACGTCGAGCGCGATGTTTTCGACGATCGCGCGCTCGTTCGAGCGCCGCCGCCGGACGAGCGGTACGATGGGCGTCGCGCGGGCGCGAGAGAGAGGAGACGGAGAGGAGACTCGGCGTCGCCGTTTGGTGATTTCGAGATGCCTCGAACGCCGGCGGAGGCGGCGCGCGCGCTCGTCTCCCCGATCGGGGCGTTCATTTTAGCGGCTATCGTGAGCGCGGCGAATCCGACGTTCATGACGAGCGGGAGAGAGGCGATTTTGATGAAGATTTACGAGCGCGAACATCCGACGACGGGCGCCTTCGTCAAGGATGGCGTCTTGTATCGAGTGGACAGGAGCGGGAGCGTGACGGCGAACGCGAACGATGGATTGATGGTGGATAAAAACGGTGGTATTTGGATCATCGTTCCGCAAAAGGACGACGCGACGCTCATCAAGGAAAAGTATTACATGGGACAGATTGAAGACGTGCCGACGCTGCCGAAAAATCCTAGCGCGGCGGAGCAGAAACAGTACGACGAGTACATGAATAAACTCTTCGATTTCGACAAACTTCCCAATCTGCGAAAGGTCCAGGATGGACCGTTTCCGGTGCCGATGCGAAAGGAGACGGAGAAGTTTTTTCGCGAGGGTTTGCCTCGCGACGCGATGGACGAGGTCGAGGGCGCCGGAGCGTTGTGGGGTTCGCGATCGGAAGTTCCCATGCCTTGACCGTGAGAATCGTTTGTAATGTTAGTGTCTGCTACGTGTATGCTTTCACAACTTTGTCACCATCTATCTAATTCTACTGTTCAACACCGTGCGAATGTCTTCGCGAAGACTGACGATTTGTCGCGCCTGCTCGGCGTTCGCGTCTTCGATTTCAAATTGAATATTTCGCGTCGCCTTTTCAATCTCATCGAGCGTCATCTCGCGTTCGCGCTCGATGTGTTCCTCGATCGAGCGCTTGTGTTCGTCGAATATTCCTCCGCCTCGAGTGACGACGGAGGCGCGCGCGGAGACTTCGCTCACCGCGATCTCCTCCGCCTCGACGGCGGTTCGAAGTTCGGCGAGCTCAAACGACGAGCGCTTCTTGTACGTCTCGAATTCATCCTTCACTCGCTCAATCTCCGCTTGCATCTCCGATATGGCCGCATCGTACGTCTCCGCTTGATCGATCAGCGCCTTTCGAAGCGATTCAGCGTACAGAGTGCCTCGTTTTCGCGCGTCGACTTCGTTTTCGCGTAACGTCTTTATGTCCTCCAACGCGCGCGTCTCCTCGAGACGTATCGCCTTGAGCACCCCGTCTCGCGCCAATCGATCGCTCTCGTTCATGCCCTCGTCGTCGCGCACGATTTTTTCCACGTCTCTCGCCATGGTCTCGCTCACCTCTCGCACCTCCAAGGACGCCTTCAACAAAAGTTTGAGATGCGCCGCCGACGCTTCGGCGTAGTGACGCTCCATCATCGAGCGAGGACATCGAACGACGCAACCGACCTCGTGAAAATCGCACAGGACATCTTGTTTCGGGCACTGCGAATCGATGTGTTCTTGAAGCTTGGACGCGGCGATCATGACGCCGCAGACGCACTTTCGCTGCGCCATTGGACACAATTGTTTGTGTCTCGTCGCGCTCCTTTGCGCCACCGGTTTGAGACAGTCCGAACACTCGCTCGCGGTCACGTAATCGCACATCTTTTCGCGATGCGTCGCCAACGCGTGACGCCTCATCTTTGCTGGACAACACCGCGTGCGCTCGTCGGGGTCATTCTCGTCCACGAGACCGCACACCACCTCCTTCGCCGGACAAATCTCTTCGTGTCGCTCGACGACGCTCGCGCTTCGAAGCGTCGCTCCGCACCCGTGCGCGCACACCACCGGTTTGAACGCGCACGTCTCCGCGTGTGATGCCGCGTGCATGGCGCTCCCGGTCCAATCGCATCCCTCGTTCGGACACGGCCACACTCTGTACGCGCACTCGCGTCGATGCGCCTCCAAATCTCGAGCGACGCACTCGACGTCGCACCGGCTCGGCATGTCCACGTCGCGCTCTTTTTCAACTAATCCGCAAATCACAGTCTTAAAATCGCAGACTTGCGCGTGTGATTTTAAATCCTCGTAACGAACGATCATCCCGCAGGACCGGTGTCCGAATCCGCGATGATCCAACGTCGACGTTCCCGACGCCGCGCGCCGCCACGCGTGCGGGCAGTGCGCGCGAAGGTTGGAAATCTCCAACATCAGCGTCTCGTCCGGGATCCACGAGTCCGCCGGGACGACCATTTTACACTGCAAACACGTTCCCGTGCTCTTCACGCACTCCTCGGCGCACGACGCGCAGAAGGCGTGTCCACACGGCGCCCGACGCGGTTTTCTCAGGACATCCTTGCACGCGGGACACATCACCGAATCCGGTGGTCTCGACGCGAATACGACGCGATCGCGCGACGACGAGGCGTAGACGACGCCGTATCCGTCGACGACGACGTGCCGCAACACCATGGCGCGCGCGCGAGGAGACGAGACGACGCGTCGACGTGTGCAGGCGCGCGTCCCCGTGGGTAACGGCCATCGTCCCGAATTCGGTGAGAATTCGCACCGATCGCGTCATTCGTCGACGCGTCGAGGGAAACGAACGCGAGCGAACTCCTTCAAGACGTACTCGATGATTTTGGCTCGCGCATCGCGGCCTCTGTCGCCCGCGCTGACGCCTGGACGACGCGAAAACGGACGACGAACGACACGAATCGGCGTCTTTGGCGCAAAGAAGAATGCGCCGACATCCGCGCCCAAGAGCGCCGCGTCCAAGGGCCGCGTGCTCGAAAAGGACACGCCGGACGTGAAAGAGGTGTTCGATTTCGGCGATGAGCTCGGTCGCGGACAATTCGGCGCCGTGTTCGCGGTGACGGAGAAGTCCTCGGGACGATCGCTCGCGTGTAAGTCGATATCCAAGCGCGACTTGAAGAACGAAAAGGCGAGGAACGTGGTGCGAAACGAGGTGAGAATCATGCATCACCTCTCAGGAGACGACAGGGTGGTCGAACTCATCGGTGCGTACGAGGACGCGACGCACGTGCACCTGGTGATGGAGAGATTGGACGGAATGGAACTGTTTGACGCCATGTCGGAGCACTTCGACGAGGCGCCGTACGGCGAGCGAGACGCGGCGGAGATGACGCGCACGATCGTCTCCGCGGTGGACTATTTTCATCAGATGGACGTCATACATCGCGATTTGAAACCGGAGAATTTCGTGTTGAAGACCAAGGCGAAGGATGCGCCGATATGCGCCATCGATTTCGGGTTGTCGACGTTTTATCACGAAAATCAGACGTTTACGGAATTCGTGGGAAGTCCGTATTACATGGCGCCCGAGGTGTTGGGGTACAGGTACTCGCTTGAAGCGGACGTGTGGTCGTGCGGAGTGATTTTATACATCTTACTCTCCGGCGTACCGCCGTTTTGGGGTCAGACAGAGAAGGCGACGTTTGACGCCATCAAGCGGTACAAGAAGGGCGTCGAACCGCTGGATTTCGACAGCGCGCCGTGGCCGAGCGTGAGCGACGAGGCGAAAGAACTCATTCGAGGGATGCTCGAGCTCGATCCAAAGAAACGTCTGACGGCAAAACAAGTCTTGACGCACCCGTGGATCGCCGATCCAAAATGTCCGCCAGAGTCGGCGCTCGACGCAGTCGTCTTTGAGCGTTTCAAACAATTCGCCGGTATGACCAAGTTTAAAAAGATGGGTCTGAAAGCAATGGCGTCTAATCTCAGCGCGGATGAAGTCGCGGGCCTGAAGGAACTCTTCAAGGATTTCGACAAGGATGGCTCCGGAACGATCTCTCTCGATGAACTTCGCGAGGGATTGAAGCTCAACGCGTCCGAAGCCGCGTCCGCCGAGCTCGACGCAATCATGGCTGCTATCGATTTGGACGGTAGTGGCGAACTCGATTACGAAGAGTTCATCGCCGCCACGCTCGCGAGATCGAAGCGACAGTCCGAGGTGGCCGTCCACGCCGCGTTTGATTATTTCGACAAGGACGGCGACGGGTCCATCACGGCGGAGGAGTTCGAGGAGGCGTTTTCGAAAATGTCGCCGGTCGAACGCGCCAATCTCGGCGATGTCGGCGAACTCATCGCGGCGGCGGATGCCGACGGCGACGGACGCATCGATTTCGATGAGTTCATGGCCATGATGAATTGAAGGATGCGTCGCGAGCGCGAACTCATCGGTTCAGGACTCCATCGAACGGCGACCCGCAAAACGTTGCAGTGCGCAGTAAATAATGTGTATTTGATAATGTTATACAAGACCACACTATCGCGCTACCATCGATTGCCCGACGACCCGCGACCGGATCGATCTCCGCCCCAGCGGGTATTACTTCTCCAACCGCCGCCGCCGCCGCCGCCTCGAGAGCCGCCGTGTCCACCATCTCGATCGGATTTCTTCTTGTGTTCCTCGTACGGAACGTTTGGAAAGGTCATCAACGATGTGTTAGACCACGGCTTGAACTCGCGGTCGCGAGAAAACACGAGCTGACGATCGTCGCGACCGCCGTCTTGTTTCAAGAGTTTGAGGACGTCGACGCCGCGAGACTCCATCATCGCGCATCCTTGCTTTAGGTACTCATCTCTGTTGATCACCAACACCGAATTGATCGTCTTGAGCTCTTCGGCGAGCCAATCGGCGACGACGTCGTCGCACATGTACATCTTAAAGACGTAACTCGCCACGGCGAAATCCACCTCGCCGCCGCACGCCTCGGCGACGCGTCCGCTCCGTAAATCCCACTGCGCGAACCTCAACCCGAGACCCTCCGCCGCGCCTCGCCAGGTCTCCTCTAAGTCTAAACTGATTAAATCTAACGTAACGTCCGGGAAATGCACGGCGAAAAACTCACGAACAGCGATGAGCTCGAAGCCCGGTCCGCCGCCGAGCGACGCCACGCGTCTCGTCCCGCCGACGACGCCTTCGAACACCCCCGCCGTCATCGCCCGCTCCAAGCACGCCCACGTCTCCGTGAACCTCTGCACGGACTTAAATCGACAATACTCGCGCTGTAGACCCAAATGTCGATACTCAGCCTGCGACCACGTGACGTCCCGCTCCCGGATGCTCGGCTTTTTCGCGTAAATGTCCGCTCCCTCGCGCAGGATGCTCTCCCGTTCGCCCTCATCCATCGCTCGAGCGGCGATGTGCGCGTCCAACACCGCGATCACCTCGCGCGCGGCGTCGAAGAGCGCGCCGAGGAGACGCGCGCCGGCGTCGTCGGTGTGAAAGGGCCACTTTCGGTTTCGGTCCTGGTAGTACTTGTGCGCGTGCGGGGACGCGGGCGCGGGCGCGCGAGGAGGGACGAGGACGCCCTCGAACACGTCCGACGACGCGCGGACGGTGGTGGACATCGCTGTTCGGCGCGCGCGAGAGCGCGAGGCGGTGGGGTGTGACGGCGAGATCGATGCGAGCTCGAATCAGTGGGGAGAAAACGCGAGGCGAGAAGACGAAACGCGCGCCTTCGTAACATTCTGAGATTTGATTGATGAAAATGCAGCGCTCTAAAGTACTACGTGTGAATCAAGTCCGTGACCTGTGCGGTCGACCGTTGTGATAAAGTACACTTGCCCTAGATTTCCAGTTTTTCCACACCCTCGCGAATCTCCGAGTCGAGCTGGGACGCGCGTCTCGCCGCGAGGGCGTTGACGGCGATCAACCAACCGAGCGCGATGGCGCTGTGACAGCACACGAGCACCGGTAGAGCGGCGATGATGGAACCGTAGGTCAGGATTAAACCCTGTTGCATGAAAGAACCGCCCGTTTTCCCAATTTGGGCGCCGAGGACGTCGACGGCGGCTTTGCCCTTGGTTCGGCTGTCTTCGTCGAGCGTGATGTACACCATCTCTTCCGCCGGTTTGAAGAGAGAAAACTTGGCGGCGCGCTCGACTATGTAAATTACTGCACCACCTAACACGAGAATCGGCAGAATCGGCGACGATTGCGCCAGAGATCCGTGTCGAAGGGCGTAGATGGACGTTCCAAAGAAGACCCAACCGAGGGCGATGACGGTTTTTGGCGTCACGGAGAGCGTCCCCTTCCAACCCAAGTGTTTAAACAAGAACGGAGCGGCCACCATGAAGACGCCGGTCACCATACCACTGTACGTCTGCACGTCTCCCATGTACGCGGCGTACGAGGTGGGATCCGGTCGCAAAATGCGCAACTGCGTCTTCCACGCCACTTGGAAAATGATCGAACTCAAACCTTGTGCAATCGCCATGACGGCCAAGCACGCCACCTCGGGGGATTCGAACACGTACGCCAGGGAAGACAACAGACCAACCTTTGGCTTTTTCCTTTGAGCCGCCGTATCCTCCGCTAGTCTCGCGGCGCTCTCGCGTTGTTTCTCCATCATTGCCGAGTTGGGATCTTTTCTCGCGTTGTCGCAAATGTACTTGTGGCACACCATGATGGACGCCCCGCAGAGCATGACGACGGTCATGAACAACCGCAATTTCGCGCACCACATGTTCTCCGGCGACACTCCCGTCGGATGCCACTGCGTCGTGACAAATTTCATGAACAAACCCGAACACGCCTGCGCGACGTTGGCGCCGATGCCGAGCAAGGGATAGATGAAGCCCGCCTCGCTCACGCGCGTGATTTCGTTCGCTAATCCCCAAAACAACAGGCTCAACACCACGTCACCCCAGAGCTCACCGGCGACGTAAAAAAGAGAGTACGTCCAGTTGGTGAAGACGGCGATGCCTCCCGCGAGACCGTTCGGAAGAATGGTGGAGAGGTGCGCCGCCAACTCGTACGGATGCAAAACGTCTCGAAGCGGATACAAAACGCCCGTGAATAGGGCAAAAAACGCCATGAAAAAAGTCACCGCGAAATAGAATAACTTTTCGCGTCCAAATTTGGAGCTCAACTTGGCGAAGAGCGAGACGAACAACAGACTCGTCGGCAAAACCGCGTACACGGTGAGGTACGGAATTTGCTCAGCCCCGCCGAACGCCGTCACCACCAACGTATCCTTCACCGCGTCCATGATTGAGTTCGCGAACGCCATGAAATAAAACATCAACGACATCGGAATCAATCGCCCCCACAGTCCATCCAGCGGACTGATCATCTTTCGAAGATGCTTGGCGAAAAAGTTTTCCTCGGGCGCGCCGCGTCCCGGCGCGCCCGCGCCCGCGCCCGCGCCCGCGTCCGCGCTCGCCCACACCCGCGTCTCCCGCATCTCTCGCCCATCGCGTCCGACCCCCCACCTTCCCACCCCCACCTTCCCACCCCACCGCTCCACGACGTCCGCTCTCTTCGTCTTCTCGTCCCGCGCGCGCGCGACGCCGCGCGCGCGTCCGCCGCCGCCGCCGCCGCCGCCTCCTCCCCGCGCGCCGAACCCCCGTCCCGAGACCCTTCGCCCCCGTCCACCGTCCACCGCGCGCGACGTCGACGCCGTCGTCGTCGTCACCGCGCGCATGACGCTCGACGTTTCCCCCCTCGCGCGCGCCTCCCGCTCGACTTCAGGTCCCGCGACTCGGCCCGCGCGCGCGGTTTAAAATGTAACAATCGCACGCGCGCGCGTTCGTTCCCTCGTCCGAGCGATCCCCTCGCGAGCGGACGACGCCTCGCGGACGACGCCTCGCGACGACCTCCTCGTCGTCTCCTCGCGCCTCCTCGCGTCGCGCGCTCGCGTCGTCGTCGCGCGCGGCGTCCCGCGCCGCCGCGCGTCCGACCGGGCCGGGAGGGGTTGAGACGGTCTGGTTTAGTCCCTCCGTGTCGAGGCGTGACTATTCGTAGTGAAGACCCTCGAGTATCGATGAAAAAACGGAATGTGCGATACGGGTATGTATCACGGGGATATGCTTTTATCTCCGTACACTACGTATGGTACCCGCCCCAGTGACCCACGATAAAAAAGCGCGTCGCGCGCGGGCCCGAGGATTCATTCATTCATTCGTCGACGTCGCTCGACACGCGCGCGCGACGCGCGAGGCGATGGCGATGGCGACGGTGCGAGCGACGACGAGGACGACGACGAGCGCGCGCGCGATGACGATGACGACCGCGAGCGCGCGTCGGTGCGTCGCGAGTGGACGCGCGATGGCGGTGATGACGCGGGGACGGGCCCGCGCGCGAGGCGCCGGCGCGATGTCGACGACGACGACGACGAGGACGACGAGGACGACGAACGAGACGAGAGGAGGACGAACGGTGACGCGGGGGAAATCGTCCTCGGCGAAGGATGGGAAAACGGAGGGTGGAATCACGAAACGAAGCGAAGATTTCGGCAGGTGGTTTCTCGACTGCGTGCGCGAGTGTAAACTCGCGGATTACGGACCGGCGCGAGGGACGATGGTGATTCGACCGTACGGGTACGCGATCTGGGAGGGGATTCAGAGACACATGGATGGGAAGTTTAAGGAGACTGGGGTGCAAAACGCGTACTTTCCGCAGTTGATTCCGTACTCTTTCATCACGAAGGAGGCGTCGCACGTGGAGGGTTTCGCGCCCGAGTTGGCCGTGGTGACGCGGGGGGGAGGGAAGGAATTGGAGGAACCGCTCGTGGTTCGACCGACGAGTGAAACGATCGTGAACGATATGTTGTCGCAGTGGATTCAGAGTTATCGAGATTTACCGATGATGTTGAACCAGTGGTGCAACGTGCACCGGTGGGAGATGCGGACGCGGCCGTTCATTCGCACGCTCGAGTTTTTGTGGCAAGAGGGACACACCGCGCACGCGACGGCGGAGGAGGCGGAGGCGAAGGCGATGGAGATGATTCGTATTTATGCCGATTTTGCCTCGTCGCAAGCGGCGATGCCGGTGATCCCGGGACGGAAATCTCGCGTGGAGTCCTTCGCGGGGGCCGACGTGACGTACACCATCGAGGCGATGATGGGCGATAAAAAGGCGCTTCAGGCGGGCACGTCGCACAATTTGGGCGATAACTTTGCGAGAGCGTTCGACACCACCTTTTTGGACGATCAAGGGGAGACGCAATACGTGCATCAGAGCTCGTGGGGGGTGTCGACGCGTTTAGTCGGGGGAATCATCATGACGCACGGCGACGACGCGGGTCTGACGCTGCCGCCGCGCTTGGCGCCCATTCAAGTCGTCGTCGTGCCTATTTGGAAGAAGGATGAAGAGAAGGAACAAGTCATGGCGTCGGTCGATAGCATCATCTCCACGCTCAAGGATGCGGGCGTTCGCACGCATCTCGACGCCGACCAAAGCAAGTCGCCGGGTTGGAAGTTTAACCAGTACGAGATGCAAGGCGTCCCGATTCGCATCGAAGTCGGCCCAAAGGACGTGGCCAAGGGCGCGTGCGTCGTCGCTCGTCGCGACATCCCGGGTAAACAGGGCAAGGAATTCGGCGTGAGCATCGAAGCCGCCGCGCTCGAGGCCAAGGTGAAGGGCGTCTTGGATGAAATCCAAGACTCGATGTTGGCCAAGGCGACGGCGTTTCGCGACGAAAACATCGTCGACGTGACGACGATGGATGAGCTCAAAGCGACGATTGCGGAGGGTAAGTGGGCGCGATGCGGCTGGGAAGGCACGGACGAAGAGGAGAAGGCGATCAAGGAGGAGACGGGCGCGACGATTCGTTGCTTTCCGTTTGACCAGCCCGCTGGTCCTCACGCGTGCTTGATGTCCGGCAAGCCGGCAAAGGAGGTGTGCATCTTCGCAAAGTCGTACTAAACGTTTGTGATATTCATTTTTATACTGCTAAGCTACTACGTGTGTTCGTTTGTCCGTTCTTACGCGTCTCTCACGCGGACACTTGCGCGAGCATCGCCGAGTCCTTCTCGACGCACGCGCCGTGCGCGTCGATGGCGGCGCTCAACGCCTCGCCCAAGTGTCGCAACGAGGCGTCGTTCGCGCACCTGTCGCGAGCCTCGAGGATCATGTTCATCGGAAACCAACACGCGGCGTGCGCGGTGCGATCGATGGCGGAACGTCTCGACCACAGGGTGAGTTCCTTGAGCGCCAGCCGCGCGGCTTCTTCCGCGCGCTCAAACGCCAGGTACACGCGCAAGAGTGCGGCGGGGTTTGCCCCGCGTCTCGCCATGCCCGCGCCCGTCAAGCCTCGCTCAGTGTTGGAGAATCTCTCGACGAGCCAATGCGGAAGCGCAAGTTCGGCGTCGACGGAGAGGATGGCGCGCGCGCACGCTTCGGACAGCGCAAAGTTGCGGTCTTGAGTGTCGAAACGCTCGACGAACGCACGCAACTCGTCCCAGTACGTCTGGACAGACGCGGCGGGCGCGTCGACGCCGATCAAACCGGCGGTGGCGCGCGAATCGCGCGCTCGAGAGTTCCATCGTTTCGATCCTGCGCTCTCTTCGGCGTCGAGATCGCCTATCCGCACCATGCTAGCATGCGCCGCCATCGTCGCGGCGATGAGCGTGAGTGTCGACGTGAGCTTTTCGTTATCCAACCACGCCGTGCAGAGCGTCGTCGCCGCTTTGAAGCACCCGTACGCAGTGAGCGATTCACACAAATCCACGACGGCGTCGCGAGGCTCTCCGCGCGCGCGAATCGCGGAGACTTCAGCGCCGGCGTTCAGGAGCTCGAGTCTCGCCGCCACCAACGCGTACTCGCGAGTCACCGCGGCGAGAGGGCTCTTCTTCGTGTCCAACCCGCTCGAGACGACGTTTTCCGTGGACAAATCATCGTTTCCATCCATGTGCGCGTCTTGGACGACGGTCTCGAGGGACACCGAGCACGGATCTGAGAGCACGGATAACGCGTTGGCGGACGACAACAGGGCCGAGGCGTGGCGAGCCAGCGCGTCAACCACATATTCGTAGTTTACGCCCGGTGTCTCGCACACCTCGCGCACGACTTCGCCGATGCGTTTCGCGTGTTCATACATCGCTACCGCCGCTTTTGCCGGATCGCCGCGACTCATGTGGAACCCATACAATATCTCGCTCGGCGACGGCGTCGCGTCCGCCGCCTCCATCGACGCTCGGCCCTCGAGCGCGTCTACGACCGTCTTATAATGCGTGCCGTCCTTCTCACCGAGAGAGAGCGTGCTGAGAATCGCACCACCATTCTTCGCGCCCGATTCGCACACGCTCGCGACGAGTCGACGCATCGCCGCCGCTTGACGGTGATCTCCCGCCGCGCTCGTCGCCGCGCAGTACGCCGCTCGCCAATCGCGAGCGTCCACGGCGTACTGCAACGCGTTGGCCCACAGTCTCGCGCTTTGGTTTTCATCGTCGCGAACCTCGTGAAGCGCCGCGTGCGCCGCCGCGGCCGCGCCCGCGGCACACCCGAAACGTTCGAAGAAGAGCATGACGATTTCGTAATACTCGAGTCGCGACGCCGCGTCCTCTGGGAAGACATCGTCGGCGCCGACGAGCGTGCTCTGAATCACCCTCAACAATCGCGCGAGGAGAGGATCGACGGGACCGGCGACTTCGGGAACGAACGCGGCGGCTCTGCTAAACAGCGCGATGGCGCCGTCGACGCTGGGACGGGAAGACCCGCCGTCGTCTTCGGCGCAATCGAGTCCGACCAAATCCGCGCACGTCCAGAGCGCCTGTAAAAAGAGCGGCGCCGGAGAATCGAACGGTTCCTCGACGGCGTCGTCGCCCGGGACTTGTTGTCTCGCGAATGCGAGGAGCGTGCCGAGCGCGTCGAGTTCACCCGCCGCGTAGAGTGCGGTGCCGATCTCGACGACGCGACGCGTGTGCGACGCCTTGTCGTCTCCGACGGCGTCGAGCGTCGCCCCGACGAGCGCGGCAACCTCTCGCAAGCCTCGGTCGTTCGTGAAATCGGTGTTTCGCACGTCGAACAAGACGACCGCTAAACGCGCCGCCTCGTCGCGCGGTGCGTTCGCGCTCGAACGCTTCTCGATCAAGAGCCAAGAGGAGAGTGCGGCGGAGCGATAGGCGCGCATCGCGGACGGCAACGCGTCGGCGACGAATTCCGCGGCGTCGACGGGAAATCCAATCTTCGGTCCGAGTCTGACGCATCCCAGGAGAAGCACCATACCTCGCGCGGCGGCGAGACGCGCGCGCGCTTGCTCTCTCGCCGCGTTCATCACCAGACTGTCTCGCTGAGATTCGCGGCTCGCCTCCGCGGACGCGTCGCTCGCGTCGAGCGTCTCTCGCGACCACGCGTCGAGACACGCGCGAAACGTTTGCGCCGGATCAGGCATCGCGCTCAGTGCGTCTTGCAGAAGACGAATGATGATTCTCTGTTTCGCGCGATGCGACGCTTTTCTAGCCTTGACGCGCGCTTCGTTTTCTTCGCTCGAGACACTCGGAAACACGTCGCCGACGAGCGCGCCCACAAAGGATTCCAACCAGTCTCTCGCGTTGTGACTCAACGCTTCGATTTGTTCATCCCTCTTCTCGAACGCCGATCCTCGACTCGAGTCGCGAGTGTCCACGCACAAACCTCCCGCGATCAAGTCCATGGCGGCGCACGCCGAGCTCCCGAGCACGCCGTTCAATCGAGCGAACAACGCGACGAGCGCCGACTGCGCCTGTCGACCGCCGGCGCTAAATTTGAGCGTCGGCGAGTCTTCGTTTGTGATTTTCGCGGCGAGGAGCGAGTCCTCGACGGCGTCGTTGGCGCGAATCGCCCCGAACGAGCCTCCCGAGCGCATGAGCACGAGCGCGTCGTCGTCGTCGACGACGATCAAGGATAGAGGCTCGTGCGCGCGAGCCCAACTCTTCGCGTACGCGGGCGCCGCGCGACACCACGTCTCGGCGACTCGAGCCACCGTGGCGTCCGATCCGGCGAGCGCGACGAGCGCGTCGGTCATGGTGGCGTGCGCCTCGATACCGAGCGCGGCGCACGCGCCGTTCAACGCGTCCACCGATTCCACGCCGCGAGTCGATATTTCGGAAGCCAACGACTCGGCGACGGATCGAACCGTGTACCCGTTGAGGACGCCGAACCGTCTCAACAATTCCACCGCCGCGCTGTTCCCTCGACCGCTGTGACCCCACTCGGCGAGCCCGTTCGCCTCGGCGTTGCCCGAGCGCACTTCTCTGGCTCGATGCAACCCATCGATCGGCCAACGCACGATTTCCGTGGACGGTTCGCCGTCGTCGTCTTCGTCGAAGCGTTCGAGCGCCGCGACGACGCCGCGCGGGGTGACGGCGAGCGCTCGAGCGATACCCTTGGATCCCTCTATGGATGAGGTAAACGCGAGCGCGCCGTGTTTCACCGTGTACAGCGCGAGCGTCGCGTCTCCCGGCGACGACGCGTTCGGGTGTTCATCCGTCGACGCCAATCGAGACGAGACGACGACGCGCAGCGCGTACCCGTCGGCGGACGCCGACGTCGCCAACGCCTCGGCGACGAGCTCCGGCGGCGGATTTCTCGTTCCCGGAGGCGGCGGTAGGTGCGCCGCGCACACGCGATGCACTTTCCCGCTCGAGATCACCGTCGCGCCCGTCTCCGTGAGCTGCTCGGCGGCGTTGACGGCGCTCGTCACGTCCCACACCTGCACGAAGCCGTCCGCCGTCATCGTCGTCGTCAAATCCTTCCTCCCCACGCGCGTCGACTGCGCCGACACCCCCATCACGTCTCGCCCATTCCCACCCTTTATGGTGCTCCACACTCGACTCAGCGTCGATCCTTGCAATTCACAAATCATCTCCAGCGTCTTCGCGTGCACGACGACGCTCGCGTCGGCGGCGCAGAGCACCGCCGCCGACGACCCGCACGCGCCCAACCGCGACACCCCTCGCACGCAACTCGGCGCTCGCGCCACCCTCACGTCCCTCTCCACATCGATCGCATCGAAATCATCCACATCTCTCACGCACACGCTCACCACGTGCGCTCCATCCGCGGTGGCGAGGACGAACGTCGCGCTCCCGTCTCGCCCTCGCGCGCACGCGCACGACGGCGCCAACGCCGACGGCGCCGTCACTCTCGCCAAACACCCGCTCGAGCTCTCCAGCACGCACACGTCCGGCGCCAACGCACCATCGATCGTCCACGCGACGACCGTCGCCGTCGAGGACGACGAGGACGACGCCCCGCCTCCGAAGACGCCCTCGCGTCCCGCGTTCGCGCGCGCCGCGCGCGCCGACCCTTCGCGACTCCGGAATCTCTTCGACGCCCTCCAATCGTCCGCGTTCGACGTCACGCGCCCGTCCGCGTCGACGACGAACGTTCGGGGTTTACCGCCGGTCCGATCGACGCGCGCGAACGGCGTCTCCGCGCGCCCGAACGCGTCGCGCGCGCGCGTCATGGCGAGAGGATCGTTCGGTCGGTCGGTCGGTCGTCTCGAACGAACGAGCGCGTCGACGCCGAACGAACGCGCCGAACGAACGCGACGAAGACTCGAGTGTTTTTTCGCGCGCCCGAACGCGTCGAGAGGCGCGACGCCCGGGCGCGTCGCGTCGCACAGTGCGGCGTTCGGCGTCGCCGATGCGCGCGCGTTTGGAATTGGACATCCAACGTCGGAACACCGCCGCCAGTCGTTCGCGCGGCGCTCTCGCGATGCGTCGCGATGCGTCGCGATGCGCGAAGGCCTCCCCGCGCCCGTCTCCCGCGCGCGCGCTCTGTCTCGTCCTCGCGCTCGGATTCCCACGCGTGGAGGCGCGACGCATCTCCTCGCTCGCGCGCGCGTTCGCCGTCTCGGGACGCGGCGACGGAAAGACGTGTCGCTGCCTCGAGGCGAACGATCCGCGGCGGTTCTGCGCGCCCGAGTTGACGGAGGATTTCATCGACGCGCGACGCGCGCGCTCGATCCTGGACGGCGCCGCGAGGGCGACGTTTCGGAGCAAGGATGAGAGGTACCCGACGATGGATGCCGATTTCGAGCGCATGGACTCGCGGACTCGCGCGTACGTGTCCGAGGAGTTGTGGCCGTCGGTGGACTCGCTCATGAGAGCGCGATGTACGTACGCGCGCGACGCGTTCATCACGCCGTACAGGGTGGTCGTGTCGAAATACGACGGGACGCGGACGGGCATCGCGCGCATCGCCAGACACGAGGACGCCGGAGACGTGACGTTCAGCGTTCTGCTTAACGATCCGAGCGAGTTCGTCGGTGGAGGCACACAGTTTTTCGGACGCGCGTGGCACCCAGAGAACGATACGGTGGCGAACCTGCCGGAGGATTACGTCCTGGCGCCGAGAAGGGCGGGAGCGCTCATCTTTCACGGCGGTCAGGTGACGCACGAGAGCGTTCACGTGACGCGAGGTTCTCGTTACCTATTGATAGGATTCAGCTCGGTGAATAAGGAGTGTTGCTACAAGTTCGAAGACTTCATGGCGTCGTTTCTCGTGCTCTTCGTGTTGCTGATGTTTGTCGCGATTTTCTCGTGCTGCAAGTTTGACGAAAGCAAGGCGAACGTGAAGCGCCACTGACGCGCTTTCTGCGACTCTTAGCGTGTGATAGGTACTATAGAGTTAGAATAGAAGGATAGGTTCGTGGGTGCGTCTGTTTCTACGTTCGCACTCACGAGAAGAGAGGGAAATGTGATGTCAAATTAAAACAAATGCTTTATTAGTGTGAGCGTGTGCGCTGCGGTGGAGTCTATCTAACTCGCGCACCGTCCTCGTGGCCACCGGCGCAGGACCCGTGTACTCGTCGAGTTGGGTGTTCGGGCGGGCCCGACGGCGCATCGCGTCTTCGATTACTTGCTCTTGGCCGCCTTTTTCGCTTCGCGCTCTGCTTTTTTCGCGGCGTCAGGGTCTGCACCGATGTAGACGTCCAAATCCCAGTCACTGTCAGTGGTGATGTCGTTTCCAGCGGCTAATTTAGCGGCTCTCGCCTTGCTCATCGCCTTGATTTCCTTGCGCGACAACTTCTTCTTCGGTCCCTTGACTTTCACCTTGTTTCCGAGCGCGTCGACGGTTTCCTCTTGCATCTCAAACTCAACCTTCTCCGCCTTGCCAGACTTGCCTTTACCCCACTTGTTGCCTTCAATCTCGACGAAGCCCGTACCCGGAACGTTCCAGGTCTCCTCCTTCAACGCATCGGCGAATTCGCAGTTGTGCGTGATGAGGAGCACGCCGCCGCCAAACTCCTTGACGGCGCACGCGAGGGCGCCGAGGGCGTCGCGATCCAAATAGTTGGTCGGTTCGTCCATGACGACGATGTGCGGTTGCTGCCACATGGCGGCACCGAGCACGAGCTTGACCTTTTGGCCGCCGGAGAGACCCTTGATGCGGTTGTGAGTACCGAATTCGGCATCCAAACCAAAGTCGATCAAGTGCTTCTCGACGTTGGCTTGGGTAAGCGGGCGGGCGTAGAGACCGGCACGAGCGGCTTCGCGCTCATCGACACGGTTGAGGTACTTGGTGAAACCGAACTTTTCGAGCTTCTCGCGTTCCATCCAAGAGTTGGAGTCCATGGAGAGCCCCTTCCATTGGATTTCGTACTCGTACTTGGACTTCTTTTGGCGACGAGAGATAATCTTCTCGACGACGAGCTTCAAGATGGAGCCATCCTCTTGCGGGACCGGAATCTTTTCCTTCATCAAGCGCTCTTCCTCTTCAGTGTATTGGGCGGTCACCTTGGTCAAGTTTTCCTTGTCTTCGCCCGTGGAAAAACGCCAGCGGATGTACTCGTTCGGCGTCTTGTCCAAGTGCTGCTCGACGTGGTGGAAGGCGTGCTGGGCAACGTACGCGTAACGCATGTTCGGGTGACGCCAGACGGTACCTTGGTCCGGTTCGGCTTCACCGGTGAGAAGCTTGATGAACGTAGACTTACCGGCACCGTTAGGGCCGAGGCAAGCGACGCGAGAGCTCAAAGAGAGCTGAATGGTGGCGTCTTGGATGATTTGACGCGTCGTGTTCGGGTACTTGAACCAGCAGCGGGTAGCCTTGACGATGGCCTTGTCCTTGTTCTTGACACCTTCGAGGAAACCCGGGACCGGGAAAATGAACTTGAGTTCATCGTTAGAGAGTTCGGTGTACTTCTTGGCCGCCGGGCACTGCTTGATGAACTCGGTGAGGTTACCTCTGTATGTCACCAACTTGCGGTTTTCGTAGTGAATGATGTGCGTACAGACGCGATCCAAGAAACCGGAGTCGTGGGACACAATCATGGAAGACACTTGCGTTTGGGAGCAGAGGTATTCTTCCAACCAGGCGACATTCTTGACGTCCAAGTGGTTCGTCGGCTCATCGAGCAAGAGGATGTCAGCCTTCATCAAGATGGCGCGCGCGAGGGCGAGCTTCATCTTCCAGCCACCAGACAAGGCGACAACCGGGCCGTTGATCATTTCGTCCGTGAATTGGAAAGACAAGAGAGTGGAAGACACTTGTTCCTTGGTGGTACCGTGGCTTTGAATGACAGCGTCACTGAGGACGAACTCGACCACGTTCATCGTGTGTTGGTCACCTTGGATGTCGTGCTCGACGTACACGGTGCGGAGCTCCTCCGGCGGCGGGAAGTTTTCGACTTGGCCGTTGTTGATAGCCTTCATCAATGTGGACTTACCGCAACCGTTCGGACCGCAGAGACCGTAACGCTTACCCTTCTTCATGTGGAGAGTGGCGTTGTTGAGCAAAATGAGCGCACCGTACGCCAAGGAGAAGTCACACTTGCAAAGATCTTCACCCTCTTCGTCCTCGACGACGAAGACCTTCTTGGAAGATTCGTACACTTGCTCGGCACGCTCGACGAGGGACTTGGTCATCGCGTCAGCCTCACTGAAGAAGAGCTTCAAGTAAGAGGTGGCGCAAGACTTGGTCCAGGTGTCCAAGTCGAAGTTCTTGGCCAACAAGGCGTTGGCAGACAAGGAGCAAATGTAGTCAAAGTACACCTTGACGCCTTCGCCCTGCACGAAGGCGGTGACGTCCTCCTTGGAGGCACCCGAGGATTCCACCAAGAGGTCGATAAACTGTTCGCTAACCGTCTCTTCGTTGTAGACACCCTTGCCTTCCTCGGCACCTTCCTCGGCACCGGTTTCGTTACCCGCGGCTTGAAGCAAAGTCTTGTACGCGCGCGTGCACACTTGACGGCACTCCGGATCGGCGACTTCATCCACGGCGCGCTTCAAGAGCGGCAAGAGCTTGGGAAGGAACGGCGCGGCATCCATCGGATCTTCGACGAGCTTACACATGTTGTCGATGATGACGGCAGCCTTACGCTTGATCGGGGTGCTCTGTTGGAAGAACAAACCGCGCTGGAGAAGCGGACCCATGATGGAGAGCGTCGGGGATTCGACTTGTTGAACAAAGGTCGTCGCCGCGAGCTTGTGGACGCACTCCGGCACTTCATCGACATTGTTGATGCACTCGATCAAAGTCGGGATGAACGGCTCGATGTCGAGGTTACCGACGCACGTGGCAACCTTGGCCATGGATTCGGTGGACGCCTTCTTGACTTCGTCGCGCATGTGCACCATGACTTGCGCGAGCTCCGGGATGATTTCCGGCAAGTTGGCCGCCACCGCCTTGCGGTTGCGCTCGATGAAGCCATCGAGAACGCGCAATGCCGCCATGGTGGACTGCCAGAACTGAGATTGGAAACCAACAAAGATCGGCTTGAGCGCCGGGCGAACCGCAAACTCGGAGAGCTTCGGCTGAATCGCCGCGACGGCGGCGTCGCCAGCCGCGCGCACGTTGGCAGACTTGTTATCACCCGCGAGGTTAATCGCAACTTCAAGCAAATCGATCAAGTACGGCTCTTCGGCGAAGGACGCCGCGGTCGCGAGCTCGGTAATCTTGTCGGCCGCCGCCTTGCGCGCGTCCTCATCCTTCTTCTTCTTCGACTCCTCCCTCAACGAGTCGACGTCGGCGACGCTAATCTTCGCCGCCGCGGGCACGTTGCACTTGCTCGGCGCCATATTCTACGTTCTCTCTGCGTTTCGCGCGACACACAACGCGCTCGTCAGTCGCTCGTCCCTCTTCCTCGCCGTCCCTCTTCCTCGCGCCCTGGACCCTTTTCCACCATCCTCATCCGTCCCTCCGCCGTGGATAAACAGCACCCGCCGCCTCTACGCGCGCGCGTCGTCCGCGCGACGCGAATCGACACGACACGAATCGAAAATCCGCGCGCATTTCTTCCGATCACCGGCGTCCTCGCGTCCTCCACCGTCCCCCCCCCCGCGCGCGCGCGATCGGTCTCGATGTCATCCAGCCGCCGGCGCGACGCGCGCCCGACGGCGCGGATTAGTGCGATCGATCTCGCCCGCGTCCCATCGCGACGTCGCGCGCGTCCACCGTCTTCCCCCCCCCCGCGCGCGCGAAAAATAAATGGTCACGCCACCCCCGCCTCGCGCGTCGCGCACGCACCCGTTCGCGTTCACGAAACCCGTCGTCGCGCGCGCGTCGGAGTGTGCGGCGCGATGGCGCGCGGGCGCCGCCGCCGTTTCGAACCAAGGGGGGGGACTCGATCACGGGTCACGACCGGTCGATTGAGCACCCGCGCGGTTTTATCGCGTCCCCGCGCGCGCGGTCGATGTCGATCGACGCAATGGGTGAAATCACCGCACACTACGCGGGAAGACGCGAGGGAACGGCGGTCGGCGCGCGCGCGTGGCGGCGACCGACCGCCGGGACGACTCGATGGATGACGTGAATGATGAATGATGCGTGATGCGTGGGCACGGATTGAGGCGGCACTTCGTGGGACGTCGCGCGAGAGAGACGGCGTCGGAGAGCGACGCGCGCGTGCGGTCGGGCGTCGAACGAACGAACGAACGAACGAACGAACGAACGAACGAGGTGAACGAAGGTGAACCGCGCGAGGACGCGGACACTGGACGCGGAATCAATCAATCGGCATCGGAATCGGAGGCGTGGACGCGCGGAGGGATGTTCGCGTCGGTGGTGAGACGAGGCGCGCGAGGGGAATCGTCCATCGTGCGTTCGTTGGGCGAACTCGCGAGCGTGGCGGTGCGAGGGGCGGTGGTGAGCGCGAGCTCGAGCGCGACGAGGACGAGCTCGAGCGCGGCGAGCTCGAGCGCGCCCAACGTGCAAAAGTTCAAGGTGTATCGATGGGATCCGGACGTCGGGGGAGATCCGAAGTATAAGACGTACGAGGTGGATACGAACGATTGCGGGCCGATGATGCTGGACGTGTTGTTCAAGATTAAGGATGAGCAAGATCAGACGTTGAGTTTTCGCAGATCGTGCCGAGAGGGCATCTGCGGTTCGTGCGCCATGAACATCAACGGACAGAATGGGTTGGCTTGCCTGACCAAGGTTGAGAAGACGGCGAGCGATCAGACGATCGCGCCTTTGCCGCACATGTTCGTCGTGAGAGACTTGGTGGTGGACATGGCAAACTTTTACGCGCAGTACAAGTCCATCGACCCGTTTTTGAAGACCAAGTCAGACCCACCGGCGGACGGTAAGGAACGCCTGCAGACTAAGGAGAATCGCGCTAAACTCGACGGTTTATACGAGTGCATCTTATGCGCGTGCTGCTCCACGTCGTGTCCGTCGTATTGGTGGAACAGCGACAAGTATCTCGGACCCGCGGTGTTGCTCCAGGCTTACCGCTGGATCATCGACTCTCGCGACGAGTTCACCAAGGAACGTTTAGAAAACGTCAACGACGCCTTCAAGCTGTACCGATGCCACACCATCATGAATTGCAGCAAGGTTTGTCCGAAAGGATTGAACCCGGCGCTGAAAATCGCGAAAATCAAAGCCATGGCGCACTGATCGATCAATCAATCGACGCGCTCTAGTCAAAGCCGTAGCGGCACGTTTATTTTTACAACACTCCTTCAATTATCAAATTTTCTTCGCTCGCCAGTCCACCAACGCCTCGTCGTCCTCGTCACTGTCCTCATCGCTCTCGCTCTCGTCGTACGCGACGATTCCCTTCGCCTCGGCCTTCGTCTCTCGCGTCGCCCTCCGCCGCGCGTCCCGCTTCTCCCTCACCTCCTCTCTCAACCGATCCACTCGATCGAAGCGCTCCACCTGCGCCGCGATCTGACTCTTCGCCCTCACGACCGCCTCGGCGTCCTCTCTCGTCGCCTCCGCCGCCTCGCGCGCCGCCTCGCGCGCCGCCTCCGCCGCGCGCGCCGCGCGTCTCGCCTCCTCGCTCTCCTCCTCGGACGCCCTCGCGCGCTTCGTCTCCAGCGCCCGCGCCTTGGACGGCACCGCGGTCGCGCGAACCGTCGTCCCCGTCACCTCTCGCGCCGTCGCATTCGGCGTCGCGGTCGCTCTCGGCGCCGTCGTCGTCGTCTCGGGCGCGCCGTCGAAGAAATCGCTCGGGAGCGCCGACGCCGCGCGTTTGGACATCGTTCGCGCGTCCGGCGACTCGCGCGCGCGTCGAACGAGGCGACGAGACGGTCGAACGATTTGCGTCGCGCGTCGCGCGCGCTCGGTCGATCGCGCGCGCGTCGCGCGACGTCGTCTCGCGGCGACGGCGCGCGCGACGCGCGCGTTTCGAAGCAGTTACGATACAGAACACGTAGTTTGAACTCCAAAATCGCTATTACTCAAACACTAACCAAATTTCCGAACTAAAGAGTCGCATTTTTGAACGCGAGGGGGAACGAGCTGTCTCCGCGCCCGCGACGCGCGATGGACGGTCGCGACGCGCGCCACCGGAGATCGACGCGCGCGTCGAACGCCAAGCGTCGCAAAGCTTTCATTTTCGCGATTCGTTCCGTCGAACGACGCGGAAGAGACGACTGGAAGCGTCGACGCGCGTGGGCGTGCGATCGATTCGATTGATTCGGATTCGGTCGGTCGAGCGATCCGACGCGTGAGGCGCGATGGGAGGCCATTCGATCAATGATGCGTACGAAAAGCTCGAGAAGATCGGTCAAGGGACGTATGGGAAGGTGTACAAGGCGCGAGATCGAGCCACCGGTCGATTGGTGGCGCTGAAGAAGACGAGATTGGAGATGGAGGAGGAAGGCGTGCCGTCGACGGCGCTGCGGGAGGTGAGTCTGCTGCAGATGTTGTCGGAGAGTCCGTACGTCGTGCGTTTGCTTCGCGTCGAGCACGTCGAGGAGGACGGTAAGGCGATGTTGTATCTGGTGTTTGAATTTTTGGATCAAGATTTAAAGCAATACATGGACATGACGGGACGCGGCTCGGCGAACCCGTTGCCGAAAGAGGTTGTGCAAAACTACATGTATCAGCTCTGTTTGGGATGCGCGCACTTGCACAAGCACGGAGTGATGCACCGTGATTTGAAGCCGCAAAACATGTTGGTGGATAAGGCGAAAAATGTGCTCAAGATTGCAGATTTAGGACTTGGTAGAGCGTTCAGCGTGCCGGTGAAGAGCTACACGCACGAAATCGTCACCCTGTGGTACCGCGCGCCCGAGGTCTTGCTCGGAGGTTCGCACTACTCCACCCCGGTGGACATGTGGAGCGTCGGGTGCATGTTTGCCGAGATGGCGCGCAAGCAACCCCTCTTCCCGGGAGATTCCGAGCTCCAACAGCTCTTACACATCTTCAAGCTTCTCGGCACGCCGAGCGAACAGACGTGGCCGGGCGTCTCCAACCTTCGCGACTGGCACGAGTTCCCGCAGTGGCGCGCGCAAGATTTTTCAAAGCTGATCCCGCAGCTCGACGAACACGGCATCGATTTGCTCAACAAGCTTCTCGTGTACGACCCGTCGAAGCGCATTCACGCCACGGACGCCCTCGAGCACCCGTACTTTGACTCCCTCGACAAGTCGCAGTTCGCCGCCATCGAGCGCGAATTCGAGATGGAATTCTTGCGCGAAAAGGAGAACCGCATGACCCACTGATCGCGTCACCGGTCTCTTTAAAACATAAATCAGCGGTTGTCACCGCTCCCAATCTCATAACATTCACTGCAACGACAGATGTATTGTAAATCCGCTTCTCGTCTCGCCCGTCGCGCGCTCGCGGATAACGATGGATGCGCACCAATTCCTTCAGTGCGTCGACACACCGCGTCGCGTCGACTCACGCGCGCGATCACACCAACCTCGCACATGGTGTCGATGCCTTCGCCGACTCGACTCCCGCGCGTCGCGACGACGACGACGACGACGACTCGACGCGTTCGACGCGACGAACCGAGCTCGGGACACCGCGCGCGCGTTCGCGCGCGCGCGCTCGATTCCAAACCACCCGCGGCGTCCGACGCGTACCGAGGCGCGCTGTTTCCGGGCGTCGAAGTTCCCGATAACGATCTCGCGCGGTCGTTCGCGCGATTGTTCCCGTGGGGGAACGGCGCGCGCGTGACGGAAAAGGTGCTCGGGGATTTGTTAAAGGAGGAGGTGCGCGCGGCGCCGCTCTTCGTGCCGCTGTACGATTACTATCGAGAGTACGGTGGAGTGTACAATTTAGGTGCCGGACCGAAGTGGTTCGTCGTCGTGAGCGATCCCGTGGCGGTGCGAACGATGTTTAAGGATCGAGCGGATAGTTTTTCCAAGGGAATATTGACGGATATCATGGAGCCGATCATGGGGGACGGATTGATTCCGGCGAATAAGGAAATTTGGGCCAAGCGTAGGCCGGTGATCGGGGCTGGATTTCATAACGCGTGGTTGAAACACATGTGTGATTTGTTTGGGGCGTCGGCGATGCGATTGGCGGATAAATTGGACGCGGCGGCGGAGACGAAGGAGACGGTGGAACTCGAGGGCGAGTTGTACTCGATGGCGCTCGACGTCATCGGCAAGGCGGTGTTCAATTACGAATTCGGTGCGTTGCGAGAGGAAACGCCGATCATCAAGGCGGTGTACCGCGTCTTGCGCGAGAGCGAACATCGATCGACTTTTCCGTTGCAGTATTGGCAGATTCCGGGCGCGATGGATGTGGTGCCGAGACAGAAGCAATTCAAGGAGGACATGAAGATGATCAACGAAGAGTTGTCGGTGTTGATCAACAATGCCATTTCGTCTCGCACGGAGACGGATTTGGAGGAGATGGAGCGAAGAGATTATTCTAAAGTCGAAGACGCGAGTTTGTTGCGATTCTTGGTTGATATTCGGGGCGATGAGGCGACGAGCACGCAGCTTCGAGACGATTTGATGACGATGCTCATCGCCGGTCACGAGACCACCGCCGCCGTGCTCACGTGGACGCTCTATCTGCTCGCGCAGCACCCAGAGATTGCCGAGGAGGCAGTGGAAGAGATCAACGCGTGTGTCTCTGACTCTAACGGCGTTCCTACGCCCGAAGAGGTGCGAAAATTGCAAAAAGTGCGCATGATTCTTGCCGAGGGGATGCGCTTGTATCCGGCGCCGCCGATTCTCATTCGTCGCGCCATCGAAGATGTGACGCTCCCTCGAGGCGGTAACGGCAAGGAAATCACCCTCAAGGCCGGAACTGACTGTTTCATCGCGGTGTGGAACTTGCACAGATCGCCAGATTTGTGGGAGAACCCCGAAAAATTCGATCCGAGCCGATTTTCTCGACGCTTTGAAAATCCTGCCATCGAGGGATGGGGCGGCTTGAACCCGGATTTGATGACGGGGCTGTACCCGAACGAGCAGTCCACGGACTTCAGCTACGTCCCCTTCGGTGGTGGACAACGACGCTGCGCGGGTGATCAATTCGCCATGCTCGAGGCGGTGACCGCGATGAGCGTGTTGCTCAAAAAGTTTGACTTTAAGCTCGCGTGTTCGCCGAGCGACGTTGAGATGATCACCGGAGCGACCATTCACACAAAGAAGGGCTTACCGATGAAGATAAAACGACGCGCGACGCGATGAGGTAGTCTCTGGTTGTAATTATAGCGAGCATACTTGATTCGATTACAAAAGCGACCAGCGCGAAGAATGTTACAAAGAAAAATGGTACACAAAGAAGCAGCAGTTACACTCTTTTTACGCCTTGCTGTTGGTTTTGCGACCCTTACGCCGAGCGCCTCCGTATTGCGCCTCGAGATCGAGCACGCGCTGGAGGAACTCAGGCGGGGTCTCTTGCTTCCGACGAGATTGCGCTGGAAGAGAAGCGAGTTGGAGCAAATTGCGCCACTTATCCTTCAAATCCATCGCCGTCCGACGCTCAAGAACCGGATCATCGCACTTCTTAATTATCGTCCATCGGCATCCTCCGCATCTGTCGACGCCGTCCACAAGCGCCATCGCCTCTTCCATCGTCCACGGCGAATGGTGCTTGCTTCGACGCGCGCCCTTACTCGTCGCGAGACCCTTCTCTGTCTTCACGTCGGCGTCTGCGGCATTCTCCGCTTGGTCGTGCACCCCGTTATCCTTTGAACGCCGCGGCGGTGCGGTGATACTCTTCGACGCTAACACGCGAACCTGCTCGAGAAGTTCAGACGGTACGCCATTGACGTCGCGTCGCTTGTACAGACCCGGAAGCATCGCCACGCGCAATAGGTTGCGCCACTTGTCCTTGAGGTCCACCGCGCTGCGGTTAATCAAATCATCCGCCACGCCGTCGCGACGCAGAGCTTTGATATCGGCCCACTGTCCGCGACCGTAGTGCGTGACCCCGCGAACCAAAGCCTTGACCTCGGGCAGGCTCCAAGGGCGGTGCGTCTTGGGTTTGTTCGACGCCGTCGATTTCAGCAGCGGGCGCGCCGCCACGTTTGGCGCCTCCGCGGGTAACGCATCGAACGTCTTCAAATTCGATCTCGCCCGTGAATTCTTCGTCGTGCGTCTCTTCTTCGGGCATTTCACCGACAGAGGACCCAAATATTCACCTCGTTTACCGCGAACTCTGGACGGCTGCCCCAGGGATCGCTCGTTCTCCTTGTCCGAACCGTTGGCCATCATGCCCACCAACACGTTCGCCGCGGAAAACGGCGATCGAATACCCGGCGTCTGCGTGCGATCGGGCACCTGGAGCGCTTCTAATCGAGCGTTTTTTAGCGACAACGGCAGCACGAGAGGCGGCGGCATCATCATCGCGATCATCGAGGCTTGACCTCTTCCCGACGAACACGCCGCCTCTTGCCCGCGTTCCACGCTCTCGTCCGCGCCGTGCGTCGTGTGGTGACTTCCATCGCTCCCACTCGGCGAGTGTCTCGCGTTCACCTTGACCGCCGTCTCTTGCGGCATCATGACCGTCGGCGGCGGCACCATCGTCATCGTCATGGGATTGAACGGCACCGGCGGAAACATGAGCATCGGCGGCGCGCGCTCCGCCGTCGCGTGTCCCCTCGTCATCGCCGCCTGTCTTCGCAGTTCGTGCACCTTGGGCCCGAACGCCGCCATCATAGAGTACGCGTGCGGCGCCGGAACCGCCATTCCGAACCCACCGACACCACTCGCATGCGCCGCCGCCGCCGCCGTCGTCCCCGCCGTCGTCTCCGTCTCCGCCGCCGCGCGTTCTCGCGCCATCGCCGGCGCCGGTATCGCCTCCCCTCGCCTCGTCCGCCCGCGTATCAACGACGATCGACACGCACCGAGACCGATCCGAGAAATCGAAAAGAATCAATCGTTCGCCTGTTCGAGAGACACGCGCCGCTTCGTCAGTCACCCCTTCCGCGCTCGCTCCCCATAGTGCGCGGGAAAACGCCCCAACCCCCCCCCTAATCCGACACCCGAATCGGATATCGATCCGATTGCATCTCGTCGATCGAATCGGTATCGATCGATCGAATCGGTATCGATCGATCGAATCGGTATCGATCGATCGAGTCGGTATCGATCGATCGAGTCGGTATCGATCGAGTCGATCGCGTCGACGGATCGACCCGCGTCGCCTCGGTCGTTGCCCACCGACACCCCCCGCGCGCGGTCGTCGCCCCCTTCCCGCGCGCGCGACGACGCGGTCGTCGTCCCGCGCGTTCGCGCGCGCGCGAATGAAATCCATCGATGCGCGCGTTCCCTCGACGACGTTCGCGCGCGAGGTCTCCTCGTGCCCCGCGCGAGATCCCCTCCGGGTCGTCGGGTCGCTTCGAAATCGCGTCCGACTCATCCGTCGCGCATCGTTCGCGCGCGGAAGACGTCGTCTCGACGACGCGCGCGCGAGAGAGAGAGTAAAAAACGAGAAAATAAAACGTAGTCGCATCGCGTCGCGGTGCCGTCCCGCGTCACGCACCGTCGTCGTCGTC